>Ga0209573_1000899_pt1 | contig 52340 bp, 39 predicted proteins | sample TNRBio252014_DNA_FD_185870 | JGI IMG/M metagenome (GOLD analysis project Ga0209573, IMG submission 185870) | Wastewater treatment Type I Accumulibacter community from EBPR Bioreactor in Madison, WI, USA - TNR Reactor_6/25/2014_ DNA (SPAdes)... | ecosystem: Engineered > Bioreactor > EBPR >... | reverse complement strand
GTTTCTCAGCAATCGGGGCCCTTCGTCCGTCAGAAAGCTTTCAGGGTGGAACTGCACGCCCTCGACTGCGGGGCGGCCGTCGGCGAACACCCGTCGCAGGCCCATCACCACCCGTTCTTCTCGCCCCTCGATCACGTCCGTACACCACGCCGAGACGTCCCACCACTCGCTCGGGCTCCCCGCGGGCTTGGGCGGCACGGTGTCGAGCAGCGCCACCAGCGAGTGGTACCGCGTCGCCGTGAAGGGCAGGCTCAGCCCTCGGAAGATCCCGCGGCCATCGTGGTGAATGGGGCTGGTCTTCCCGTGCATCTGAACTTTGTGCCGCGTGACGGTCATCCCCGCGTTGGCCGCCATGCACTGGTGCCCCAGGCACACGCCCAGCACGGGCACCCGCCCCGCGAACCGCTCGATCATCGCCCCCGACACGCCGGCCTCGTTGGGCGAACAAGGCCCCGGCGAGATGATGACCCGTGCGGGCGGCTTGCCGTCGTCGATCGTCTCGGCCTCGTCCACTGTGATCTTATCGTTGCGCACCACCCGCAGGTCGCGGCCGGGCTCAAGACGTCGGTCGATCTCCCCGAGCCGCTGGACCAGGTTCCACGTAAAGCTGTCGTAGTTGTCGATGAGCAGAATCACGGTGTGATCCTCTCGGGCGCCGCCGCACCATGGGGCCGACGCGCCACCGTGTACCACACATACAAGTCTTTGGACTGATCTTCGCGGCTCTTGTCTCCGTTATACCCCAGCAATCCCCAACAATCCAGAGCCCACGAGTGGTCCTCCACATCAAACGCGACCACGTCGAGCCCGGCACCGGCAAACTGCTCGCGCGTGAACGGGCATTTCCCGTCCGCCCACGGGATATACGGCTTGCTCAGGTCTTCCGCCGGGCTCTGCGCTGGGCAGATGTTGTAGATCACGAACAGCCCCCCGGGCGTCAGGGCGTCCCGCACCGCTTTCAGATACACCTCATCGCTCACACCCAGTTTCACCAGTTGTCGTTCGTCCACGGCTTTGCCCTTGGGTGGCGACGGGTGAACGTATCCCGCCTTGAGCGTGTTCTTGCTCGTGATCAGGTCGTAAGGTCCGGCGCGGCTCACGCCCGTCACCAGCTCGGGCTCCGCGGGCCAGCGACCGTGAAACACCATCGGCTCGCCGGCGCGCGGCGTCGTGTTCTCGCGGTACAGCGCCGCCAGCAGCGGCTCGACGTCGACCCCTGCCGCCCCTGCGCCCATCAGCGTCAGAAGCCGGAGCTGCCCGATGCTCCCGTACCCGAAGTCGAGCACGCGACGCCCCCGGGGCTTCGACCACGCGGGCTCAAGGCCCGCAACGATGTCGATCACCCGCACGTACACCAGCGGCGAGCCGAACCCCGTCGTGTAATAAAACTCCGGCGAGCACTCCCGAGGCTTGAACGAGTCCCGAGACTCCTTCGGCAGCGCGGCCCACTCGGCGGCCGTCACCGCGACCCCCTTCTCGCGGTCTCGGTAGATCGTCACCGCGACGGGCTCGGGGAGTGTGGGCACCGCGGCCAGAAACGCCTTTGCCGCCTCAGATTTCACCAGCGTGCGTAGAAGCTCGGCGTCCTGCGTCATCTTGGAAACCACGGGCCTGGCGTCGCTCTTGGCTGGGGTCTGGACGCCGGGCTTGGCCTTCTGGTCCACGGGCTGGGCGCACCAGAAAGCAAGCGACACGAGTGCCGGTACCAACATGGTTGCTCCTCCGTCGGCGTTACCGCATGGCCATCGCGGCGGATGTTACAAAGGTGATCCCTTGCTGGTCCATCGCGCCCGAGTAATTCAGGATCTCGACCTCGGCGGGCAGCACCGTCTTGAGCGTCGCCACCAGGTTCCCCACGCTGCACCAGCGCGTCGGATTCTGCTGCCACGCCATCGACGCCACCAGCTCGTCGGGCTTGTTGTCGCGGACGAATTCCATGAACTCGCGATCCGTCTGGATCACTCGGTTGCGGGCTTGTTCGGCCTCGGCAGACTCGCCTGCCAGGGGTTGCTGATCGCCAAACGCGGGGCCCGCGTGCGACAGGTCCGCGCTCGACACGATCAACGTTGTTCCGCCGAGCTCGGCGAGCGACGCTCGCAGCGCGGCCACAAACGCGTCGAGCCCGATCCCCTTGCCGTCGTAGCTCTCGCCGCTGTTGACGACCGGGTCGTGGATGAGCGCACCAAAGACCTTGGGTGTCCCCGTGCCGCGCCCGCCGAAGACGTGCTGAATCCACGGGATGTGCAGCTCGATCGAGTGTTCACGCTCGTGGTCATAGCGGCACGCGAACAACCCGTCGCCCAGCTTCGCGCGGAGCTTCGACGCCAGCTCCTGATCGAGCTCGCAGGTGCCAAAGAGCGTCTGGTAGCCCTTGTCGCACCCAACGACCCCGGTCCCCTCACCGAAGTGGTTGGTGCCCAGGATGACGATTCGATCCGGCGGGTCGACGACGCGCATCCGGCCGTACGCCGACGCGTAATTCAGCCAGCCCCGCGGGTAGTCAAGATGCGGCGCGACGATAGCCTTGGGCAAGTCGTCGAAGCTCGGGTTGTCGGCGTTCTCGAGCGCCTGCGAGATCCACTGGTCGAAAATCTCGCGGGTCTTCTCGACCGCCGCACGATCGCGTTCTTCGCCCGTGGCCTGCTCGAACCCCTCTCCGAGCACCTGGGCCGCCACCGCGTCGGTGAACTGCGCCGTGCTCGCCGGGGGAAGAATCGGGGACGCGTCGAATGCGGCCTTCATTTTGTTCACGATCGCGTCGAACGTCGGGCCGAACAGCAATCCCGCCCCGTCGAGCTGGGCCACGAGTCCTTCGAGAATCGGACGCGTCAGCCCGCGCCCAACTTGAGTCACGATCTCGTCGATGGTCCGCGTCCCGTCCAGCAAAGGCAGCAACACCTGGAACGCCATCGGCACCGCGATCATCTTGTCCGAGATCTGCTTGGCGTCAGACAACCCCATCGCCTGCTGATTCTGCACGTTGACCGGGAACGCCCGCACCTGCCTCAGCTTCGGACGGTTCATGTGGGCCGCCTTGGGATCAAAAACGGCGGGGGGCAGCGGTTCAGGTCCAGTCGTCATAGGGGGCCAGTGTAGGGGTCTACACCAAGCCCCCCGCCAACTCCCCTTCAACTGAATGGACGCCCACCCCACGACGGTCTATCATCGAGGCCCGACCCGATGGGATCGGGGCCGAACAAACAGCGAACCGCTGCCGGGTTCAGGGCCCGTGCTTCAGTTCTCAGGTGGTACTGATCATGTCGAATATCGATTCTTTCAAGGCCGGTCAGAAACTCGTGTGCACCATCACCAAGCTGCCCCAGGCGGCAGCGGATGGCAAGACCATCGCCCGCCTCATGCGGCTCGATCACGAGAATAAAAAAGCCCTTCGCCACGCTCAGAAAGTCCGTGGCCAGCGCATCCTGATCTACAACCGCGGCAACCGCGACTGGGTCAGCCGCGAGAAGTGCGCCAAAGTTGTCCATGTCGCTGTCGGGCAGGAATGGACCATTGCCTTCACTCTCGATATGGCCCATGATCTCAAGAAAGTCGCCGGTCTCATCTCGATCAAGACGGCCTGATACCACTCCGTTTGAATCCATCGAAACCCGCGTTCATCGCGGGTTTTTCTTGCGCCATTGTCGCGCCAAAGATCGGCATGCCGCGTTCGTCTCTCTTCTGTCGTCTCTGCCTCGCCGCAGCATTCATGTTGCCCGCCAGCTTTCTTGCGTCGTGCGATCGCCGCACAAACTCCTCCGCAACCCCGGCAGGGCTTACACATGTCGTGCGAGGCAAGATCGAAGGGCTCCCTGTCGCGGGAAAGCCGGGGGCTCAGTTCTATGTGCACCATGAGGCCATCCCAGGTTGGGCCCGCCCCGATGGCACCAAAGGAATGAACGCCATGGTCATGGCCTTCCCGCTCGCGACGGGCGTCGCCCTCGACGGCCTTGCTGTTGGTGACATCATCGAACTTACCGTGGTCCAATACCCTGGGTCGAGGGTGCCCTATCAGACGACCGGCATCAAAAAGCTGCCCGCCGAAACCGCACTTCAATTCGGTTCAACGCCGCCCAAGACCTTGGATTGAGCATCGAGGCGGGCATCCCATGACACGCAAAAAAACCCGGCGCTCAGAGCATTCGCTCGAACACCGGGTCTCGTGGGGGTCATATTTAATGTGCGTTCATGCACGGTCTCGGACAGTACTCGATACGACAGTTTTCTTGATCGGTTGCCTCGGGCATTGAAATTTTTCACCCCGTTCGAGCCGGCACGGGCAGGCCGAGGAACTCCAGCGTCATTTTGAGATCTTCCCACGCCTTTGCCCGATTCTCGGGCGTATACGAACGGAGTATGAACGAAGGGTGATACGTCGGCATGACCGGGACAGCCCGCCCGCGGCTGTCCTGCATCGACCACCATTTGCTCCGCAGCCGGGCCATAGCCTCGGTTGAATCCAGCAGCGCGTGCGTCGCCGACAGCCCCAGCGTTACAACCGCGTCGGGCATGACAATCGAAAGTTGCTCCAGCAAGTAAGGCTTGCACGCGGCGACCTCGTCCTGCGTCGGCGTTCGATTCCCCGGCGGTCTCGTCTTGAGCACGTTGCAGATGTACACGTCCTCGCGACGTAGCCCCATCGCCACGATCATCTTGTCGAGCAACTGTCCCGCCCGCCCCACAAACGGCCTGCCCGAAAGGTCTTCGTCTTCGCCCGGGGCTTCACCCACGAAGCACAGCCTCGCGCACGGATCTCCTTCGCCAAACACAATGTTCTGGAAATTCGTCACGAACTTCTTGTGAGGAGCGTCGGCCACGTACTTCGCGCGCAACGCATCGAGCTGAGACTGCGTGCCGGCCCGATCGCGTGGTGTATTCGGGCGAGCCACAGGCCGCGGAGCCGCAACTCGTGCTGGCGCTTCTGCGACACGCTCGACCATATTGGCCCGAGGCTCGGGCACCGCCACCGGCACCGGCTCGGGGCTGTCGGGCTCAACCGCAGCGCCCCGGCTATATGCCGGGACAAAGTCCACACCCAACAACGCCGAAGTACGGGCGTGCTGCTTGATGATCCTGCGTTCGCGGTCGTCCATGAGGCCTCCAGGACGACAGTGTAGAGATTTGGCGCACGCCTCACCATACGTCCGCCCGCACACCAAGGAAGCGGCCGGCGCGCTAGTCGCGGAGCCTTTCCATGGCGATCATCGCCGCCCCGTAAATGCCCGCGGCGTCTTCGAGTTGGCTCGCCACAACTTTGACCTGTTTGCAGCGATCCGGGAACGCGATCTCTTTCACCGCGCTCTCCACCTTTTCGACGAACGGCTTGCCGATGGCCTCGGTCAACCCCCCCCCGAGCACGACTCGCTCCAACGAGAGCAGCGTCACGACGCCCCCGATCTCGATCCCCAGCAGCCGGGCCGCGTGATCGACGACCTCGCACACCAGGTCGTCGCCCATCTCGTACGCCTTGGCGACCATCCGGCTCTTGATGTCGTCGAAATTGCCTTCGCACAGCTCCGAGATTTTGCTCTTGCGATTGCTCTTGACCAGTCGCACGATCTGCTCGACCACCGACGTGCGTGAGCAGTTGTGCTCCAGGCTCCGGCTGCCCGGCGAATTGTTCGGCAGCGCGATCATGTGTCCGATCTCGCCCGCGGTCATGAAATGCCCGTAATAAAGCTCGCCGTTGAGGATCAGCCCCCCCCCGATGCCCGTGCCCACCCACACGCCCATCATGTTCTTGCTGCCTTTGCCCGAGCCCAAGCGGTTCTCGCCGAACACCGCCACGTTCACGTCGTTGTCGAGGAACACGGGCACGCCGAGCTTCTTGCTCAGGATCTCGGCGAGCGGATAGTTCTTCCAACGCAGGTTCACCGCCTCGAGCACCAATCCCTGATCGGGATCCACCGCGCCGGGCGCGCCGATCCCGATGCACGCGAGGTCTTTGACCGCGATCTTCCCGTCTGCGCACGCTTCTTCAACGCCCTCGATGATCCGCGCGATCACGGCGTCGGCACCCTCGCCGGCCTTGGTCTTCTTCTTCGCCTGGCCCGTCAGTTTGAAATCCGGTGAGGCCGACACGACCCCGATCTGCATGTTCGTGCCACCAAGATCGATACCGATGGCGGGTTTGTTCGACTTTGCCATACGAAGTCCTCCAATGTCTTGCGTCAGCTCCCTCCGGCGCCCCCGACGAGCGCGGCGTTGGTGGGGAATCGTCCCAAGGCCGCCAGGAGCTGTTCCACCTGGACGTGCGGGGGCATTGACAGAAGCCGCCGCCGCAATGCGGCCATCGTCTTGAATTCCATCTCGGTCAGCAGCTTGTCTTCTTTGCGCGTCCCGCTCTCGGCGAGGTTGATCGCCGGGAACAACCGCCGCTCGGAGATCTTGCGGTCGAGGATAAGCTCCATATTGCCCGAACCCTTGAACTCCTCGAAGATGATCTGGTCGGCCGCCGACCCGGTGTCCACGAGGCAGCTCGCGATGATCGTCAAGCTCCCGCCGTTCTCCGCGTTGCGTGCCGATCCAAAGATCTGCCGTGGCACTTCGAGAGCCTTGCTGTCGAGCCCTCCGGTCATGATGCGGCCCGAGCTGGCGTGCTTGCGGCTTTGGTTGAACGCACGTCCGAGCCGCGTCAACGAGTCCAGCATGACGACGACGTGTCCGCCGAGTTCGACCCGGCGTTTGCAGTATTCGATCGTGCGCAGCGCCACGCCCACGTGCTTGTCCGTCCCGTGGTCGTTGCTGCTGGCCACCACCGCGCAGCGACGGCTGACGATCTGCACCCCAAACCCCGCCAGCGCGATCTCGCCGGGCCTTGCAGCCCCGGGGGCAGAGGGCAACGTTCCCGTCTCGATCCCGAGTTGCCGCGCCGCTTCCTGCGCCCACGCCAGATCCGCCGATAGCCGTTCCTCGTGCGCGGCCAGCGTCCGGCGGAAGTCCGTCACTTCTTCCGGGCGCTCGTCGACCAGCAGCACCACCAGCTCGAGCGTCGGATGATTCCGGAGGATCGACAGCGAGATGTCCTTGAGCAGCGTCGTCTTTCCAGCTTTAGGAGGCGACACGATCAGCCCGCGCTGCCCGCGGCCGATTGGACAGAACAGATCGATCAGTCGGCACGATGCCGGACACCCAGGATACTCCAGAGTGATCCGAGGCTGAGGGTCGATCACCGTCAGTTGATCGAAGCTCGTCACACCCGGTGGCAACGGAGGAAGACCCGATGGCGATCCGTGATTCCCATGTCCGCCCTGCGACGAGCGATCGCCCCCGCCGGTGTTCCCGCCTTGCCCACCTCCGCCATGCCCGCCACGGCCTCGACCGCGCCGGCGCCTGGGACGCCCAATATTCAAGCCCAGCTCCTTGTCGCCCCGCGAAAGCCGGGGTGTCGATCGACCGCTTCGACGCCGGGACTGCCGGCGCGGGCCGATTCTGAGTTGCATGCCACGCGGGTCAGGACCGATGTCCTAACTCTTGATTCCCGCGGCTGAGGCCGGTTTCCCGGCCACGTCCCGCACCCGCCGTCTTCGTCCCGCCCATGGGTGAGGCCCGACCTGCTGTCGAACCCGCGTCAACCATATCGGCTCAAATCGCGCCGGGCTGAACCACCCCCCCCATGGGAAACGATACCATCCTTCCCGTGGCGAAACCACCTGCCAAATCCACGAAGTTGTCCGACAAGTCTCAGGGCCGCCCTGCTCAGGTCGGCACACTGCCCTCGCCCGGGCCCAGCACGCACCGGGGCCTTGCCGTCTCTCCGGGCGTGGTCATCGGGCGCGTCATGCTGCTCGAAGACGATTTCCACCGCATCCCGAAGCGAGATATTCCTGCTCAGGCCGTCCCGGGCGAGATCTCCAGGTTCGAGACCGCTGTCAAGGAATCGGTGTCCGAGCTTCTCGCCGTGTACCAGAGCGCCCGCACCGAGATGGGAGACGAGGCCGCGAAGATTTTCCAGGTTCACGTCGCGATGCTCTCGGATCGTCGCACGTTCACGATGCCCGTGTCCGCGCTCATCGAGAGCCAGCAGGTAACCGCCGAGTACGCCGTCAGCCAGATCCTGGGGCAGCTCGCGGACAAGTTCCGGTCCTCGGGCAACTCCGCCTTTACTACCAAAGTTAACGACATCGACGACCTCGCTCATCGCCTCCTGGGGCACCTTGTCGGCAAACGCGAAAGCCGCATTGCCCAGGCCGACGCCAACACCATCGTCGTCGCCCCTGAGCTCACCCCGAGCCAGACGGCGGCCATGGACCGCCAGAAAATCGTCGGCTTCGCTACAGACCTCGGCGGCAAAACCAGCCACACAGCCATCGTCGCCCGGGCCCTCACCATCCCCGCAGTCGTTGGGTGCCAAGACCTCGTTCGCGCAGCGAGAGATGGATCACCCGTGATCCTTGACGGCGACCGCGGCCTCATCATCCTCAACCCCGACCAACGCCAGCTCGACGACTACGCCCAGATCATCCGTCAGCGTCAGCTCTTCCAGGTCTCCCTCTCCGAGCTCAACAATCTCCCCAGCGATACCCACGATGGCGTTCACGTCTCGCTGCTGGGAAACATCGAATTCCCCGAGCAGGCCAGCGAAGTCCTCGCCTCAGGTGGACAAGGCGTGGGCCTCTACCGCACCGAATACCTCTACCTCATGTCCAAGGTCGAGCCCAGCGAGCGAGACCATTTCCAAGCCTACAAAAAAGCCGTCGAGTTGCTCAAGGGGCAGACGCTCACCGTGCGCACGGTGGACTTGGGGGCTGACAAAATCGACCCCAAACGCTATGACACCCCCGAGCGCAACCCCTTCCTCGGAAACCGCTCGATCCGCTACTGTCTGCGGCATCAGCCGATGTTCAAGACCCAGCTCCGGGCCATCTTGCGGGCTTCAGCACTTGGCCCGATCCAGGTCATGTTCCCGCTGATTTCCGCGATGCACGAATGGCGCCGGGCCCGCCACATGCTCAATGATGTGATGGAAGACCTCGCCGAAGACTCGATCCCGTTCGACCCCCAAATTAAGGTGGGTATGATGGTTGAAGTTCCGTCCGCGGCGATCATGGCGGACGACTTCGCGCGAGAAGTCGATTTTTTCTCGATCGGGACCAACGACTTGGTTCAGTACACCCTCGCCGTGGACCGAACGAACGAACGCATCGCCGATCTGTATAACCCGATGCACCCGGCGGTTATTCGGCTGATTCGGGATGTCGCGCGCGTCGGGAGGCGTCGCGAGGTCCCGGTTTCATGCTGCGGAGAGTCGGCAGCCGATCTGGAGTATGCCCTTTTGCTCTTGGGGTTAGGGTTGCGTACCCTCTCCACGTCGAGTTCGGCCATCCCTTCTCTGAAAAGGCTGGTCCGTGCGGTGACGGTGGAACAGTGTGAGCGGATCGCCCGACAGGCGCTCTCGTTCGATTCGGAAAACCTGGTGGCGGCGTACCTCCGCGATCAGGCTCGCAAGATCATCCCAGAGGCCTTCGAGGGTCGGACCTTCGAATAACCCGCGGGACACAAGCCACAAGGGCCGGCACCACGCCGGACCTCGACGAGTATCTCCCCCCCGAGTGTGTGCCGACGCGTCAGACGCGGAGCGGCCCCCGGAGGGTGTCCTGAGAGAGCGGCCCCTGTGGGGCACGCTCCGAAGGCGGGGCCCAGAATTCTGGGTCACGCCCGGGCCGGCGGCGGAATGCCGGCATTCTGACAGCGATGCTTTGAGGTTCAGCGTCCCACCGGCCAAGGCTCAGCAAGGAGCGCGTCGGTTTCGGCGCGAATCAGTTCAATGGCCAAGCAGCAACTCATCATCAACTATGTCCCGGGCGAAGAATGCAGGGTCGCGATCGCCGAGGATGGCAAGCTCGAAGAGCTCCACAGCGAGCGTTTCGCGAACGCTAGCCGCGTCGGGAATATCTACGTCGGCCGCGTCAACAACGTCGAGGCCTCGATTCAGGCCGCGTTCGTCGACTTCGGCGTCGAAGACAACGGCTTCCTGCACGTCTCCGACCTGCACCCCAGGTACTTCCCGGGCGAGGCCGACGACGCGACCGAACAGGTCGGGCACAAAACCCCGCGCCGTGAGAGGCCGCCCATCCAGGCCTGCCTCCGCAAGGGCGACGAGGTCATCGTGCAGGTGCTCAAAGAAGGCGTAGGCACCAAGGGCCCGACCCTCACCAGCTATCTCTCTATCCCGGGACGATTCCTCGTCATGATGCCCCAGATGGACAAGGTGGGCGTCTCTCGCAAAGTCGAGGACGAGGACCAGCGTCGAAAGATGCGTGAGATCCTTGACCAGCTCGACCTGCCCGAGGGGTTCGGGTTCATCGTGCGCACCGCCGGGATGGACCGCGGCAAGGCCGAACTCAAACGCGACCTGGCTTACCTCCAGAGGCTCTGGAAGGACATGGAGCGTCGCCGCAAGGGCGGCAACAAGCCCCGTCTCCTCTATTCAGAGAGCGACTTGCTCGTCCGTTCGCTGCGAGACCTTCTCAACAGCGACACCGACGAGGTGATCCTCGATCACGAGCAGGCCCTGGCCCGGGCCGAGCGCTTCATGAAAATTGTGTCGCCGCGCACGAAGACGAAGCTGATGCACTATCCGGGCAAAACCCCGATCTTCCACGCCTTTGGGATCGAGAGGCAGATCGCGCTCATCAACGCGCGCGAGGTCCCGCTTCCCAGCGGTGGTCGGCTGGTCTTCGATCAGGCCGAGGCATTGGTCGCCATCGACGTCAACAGCGGCCGCAGCCGCGACGCACGCGACAGTGAGGATAACGCCTACCGCACCAACGTCGAGGCCGTCGACGAGATCTGTCGTCAACTCCGGTTGCGAGACCTGGGAGGGATCGTCGCCAACGACCTCATCGACATGCGTTCGGCGGCCCACCGCAAGGACATCGAGAACCGCTTCAAGGAACGCCTCAAGCGAGACCGCGCCAAAACCACGGTGGCGACCATCTCGCCCTTTGGCATCCTCGAAATGACCCGCCAGCGCATGCGAGGCAGCCACGAGCAGGTCCACTTCTCCGATTGCCCGACCTGCCGCGGCCGCGGGCTGGTGCAAAAACCCGACAGCGTCGCTGGCGAGGCTCTGCGTGAGCTGGCCGCGCTCCTCGATTACGACCGTGTGGGCAAAGTTGAACTCGTGGTCAGCCCACGAGTGGCCAGCGAGCTGCTGTCGAACAAGCGGCGTTTGCTGGGCCGCATCGAACGCGAAAGCCACAAGCACGTCGACGTGCGCGTCAGCGAAGACATCCCGCCCGACCGCATCAGCTTCTACGCGTACGGGCCCGACGGTTCCGACATCGACCTCGAGAAACTCCCGGCGCCCAAGAAGCCCTCGGACCTGAAGGTGTGGGAGATCGAAGCACCGCCCGAGGACGAAGACGGCTGGAGCGCCGACCCGCAGAGCGAGCGGGCCGCCGCCGCCGCCGCAGAGGCTGCCGCAGAGCGTGACAGCGATGCCGCCCAGGAACCCGCCGAACCGCACCCCATCGAGCTCGACGAGCCCAGCACGGGCGACGACGAACCGATGGACGCGGCGATGGGCGAAGGGGCCCGCCGGGGCAAACGTCGCCGCCGCCGCCGTGGCCGCGGCGGCCGGGGAGGCGAGTCCGATCAGGCAGCCGCACCCGGATCTTCTCCCGCACGCGACGCCCAGCGTGAACCCCAACGCGCACCGCTCCGCGAACCTCAGCGTGAACCCGCCCCGATGGCGGCCGGCGATTACTCGGGCGATGAGCCCGCCGACAACTCCGAATCCGCCCCCTCCGATGATTCCTCCCAAGGCCAACCGGGCGAAGGTGGCCGTCGTCGTCGTCGCCGTCGGCGGCGCGGCCGCGGTGGCTCGGGCGGCGCCAGTCCTCAGTCCACACCCGGTGCTCTCGATGGAGCCGAGTCTCGTCACGAAGCTCGCGGCCCGCAGCCCCCACCGTCTCGGGTTGACCGCACCCAACCATACTCGCGCGGCACGCCTCGTCACCAGGACGTCACCACGTTCACCGTGACTCAGAGCATGGGCGACTACGGCGATGACGAGCCCACACCAGCCGGCCCGTCGCAACATCTCGACAATCTCGAACCCTCTCGCCATGAGGCGGCCGGCTCCGACGGCCCGCCCCTCGGCGAAGGCTCGGGCGATACGTTCGATCAAGGCCCCGCCATCGGGCAAGAGGGCGCCGTCGGAGATGGAGCTCGGCGCCGTCGGCGCCGCCGTCGCCGCGGTCGTGGCGGGTCAGCAGCCGGCGGTTCCGAGTCCGGCAACGGTGGGACTCTGGATGGTTCCTCCGAACATCTGGCCGCCGCAACCCCAGAGCAGCGCGAACGCCGAGATAATCCGCCCCGAGACGGCGACCACCGCGATCGCGCCCCTCGCGACTCAGGCCCTCGCGATTCAGGTTCACGAGGTTCCTCACGGCGCGACGGAGGCCGGCGCGACAGCGGCTCACACTCGCGCCAGCCCGCCGCTCCGCAACGCGAATCAGCACCGCAGCGTGCCCCGTCTCGCGCACCTTCCGATCCGCCCGTACCGGCGACCCCGGCACACGCCGACGGCATCAAACCCGTGAGGCCTCTTTACTTCAATCGACGCAAGCTCAACGCCAGCGAGATCAACAAACGCCCTAAGCCGGAATAACACGGGAGGCCGATGCTCCGTCGGGTCATCATTCTGGGCTCAACCGGCTCGATCGGACAACAGACCATCGAGGCGGTCGCCCATCTCAACGACCTCCATTGCAGACAGCTCCACCCGCACCTTTACTCCATCGTCGGCCTGGCCTCGGGGCGAGGCTCGGAGGCCCTTTTCCGTCAGGCGCACGGCCTGGGCGTGCGTGATGTCGCCACACTCTCCGATCTTGACGCGCCCGAGTTCTACCGCGTGCGCCGCGGGCCAGAGAGCGCGACCGAGCTTGTCGAGTCGGTTGATGCCGACATCGTGGTCGCCGCGATTGTTGGTTCCGCTGGGCTGCCTGCCACGCTTGCCGCCGTCAAGCACGGGCGTCGCATCGCACTGGCCAACAAGGAAACACTGGTCGCCGCGGGCGAGCTGATCTTGCCCCGGGTGTCACTTTCCGGCTCCCCGATCCTGCCCGTCGACAGCGAGCATTCCGGGGTGTGGCAATGCTTGTCGGGGCTCAGGCCAGAGTCGGTTGTCCCGCCCTTGACTCGGGCTCCCGCCGGAGTTGCACGGGTCGTGCTCACCGCGTCCGGTGGCCCGTTCCGTACGTGCCCCATCTCGGAGATGCGATCAGCCTCACCAGAACAAGCCCTACGGCACCCGACATGGTCCATGGGTGCCAAAGTCACCATCGATTCCGCATCGCTGATGAACAAGGCACTCGAGATCATCGAGGCTCGCTGGCTCTTTGGACTTGAACCGCACCAGCTGGGCGGTGTCATTCACCCTCAGTCGATCGTCCACGCTCTGATCGAGCTCGAATCCGGATCAACCATCGCCCAGCTCGGTCGGCCTGACATGCGCACGCCGATCCTCCACGCGCTGGCCTGGCCCGAAATTCCCGCCGCGATCGTCCCTCGTCCGGACCTTGCCGCGATCAGCCGTATCGATTTCGAGCCGATCGATCCCGAGCGGTTCCCGGCGTTCGCACTGGCGTTCGAGGCACTGAAGCAGGGCGGCACCTCCGGAGCGGTGCTCAACGCCGCCAACGAGTCTGCCGTGCGGGCCTTCCTCCAGGGGCGTTGCACGTTCGGAACAATTGCCGGGCTGGTGGCCGATGCCATGAGCCGTGTGGGCACCTCGACGCTTCGTGATCTGTCCGACGTGATCGGGGCCGAGCACGAAGCACGACGGTGCGTCGAATCCCAACTGGGCTCGATGTCGCGACCCTAGAGTCGACCAGAAGGAGTACCCCGTGATTCGTTGGATCACCGTTCTCGCCGCCGCTGCCGGTCTTGCTCTCGCGATGGCGGCGATCACGCCCACGTTCCCTACGCCGCCGGATCTTCCTCCCGAACGCCAGCCTCCTGTCAACCCTTTTCCCAAGGGTGTGGTGGCGTTGGGTACCGTTGAATGTGCTCGCCGCGAGGCGGCCATTGCTTCGCCGCTGGCCGGAGTGGTCGTGCGAGTACACCGCGAAGTCGGTGAAGCCGTGCGAGCCGGCGACCCGCTCTTCGAACTCGACGACCGTGCGCTTCGCGCTCAACTCGTTCGGGCCCGTGCCGGGATCGCGGTGAAGCAGGCGGCGATCGATCGCTGGCGAGCGTTGCCTCGGGCGGAAGACCTACCCCCGCTGCGAGCAGCTCTCCGTCGAGCAGAGGCCGATCTCGCCGACGGGCGCGACAACGCCGAGCGGCTCCGGAACGCGGTCGATTCTGGTGCACGGGCGCAGCGAGACCTCGCGGAGGCTCAGTTCGCTGTCGATCAGGCCTCTGCACGCGTCGAACAGGCTCGCGCAGACCTGCAGCGGGCTCAGGCCGGCGGCTGGGCTCCTGATCTTCAGGCCGCCCAGGCCGAACTCGCCGAGCAGGAAGCCGAGGTTCGATCGATCGAGATCGAGCTCGATCGACTCATCGTCCGATCACCCTCCGACGGGACAGTCCTTCGGCGAGACATCGAGCCCGGAGAGCGCACCCGAGATGACCCGGCACGCCCGATGGTGATGGTCGGCGACCTTTCCACGCTCCACGTCAGGGCGCAGATCGACGAAGAGGACTTCGCCCTGATCGCATCCGGCGTCAAGGCGATCGGGCGAACCCGCGGCGCCGTTGTTCGTGACTTCGCACTCGACATCAGCCGCATCGAGCCTTTCGCCCGCCCGAAGACACTCCTTGCGGGCGTCAACAGCGAACGCGTCGACACGAGAACAGTCGACGTCGTGCTCCGCGTGGTCGGCGAGCGGCGAGGGCTTGTGCCTGGGCAGGCTATCGACGTCTATATCGAGGTCCCAACCGTACCATAGACGCGGGTTTGAGCCGCTCAGCGTGGGCGGGGTGTAAGCGTGTACAACGTCGAAGACTCGCCCCCGAACGTTGCGTACCTTACAGAACCGTCCATTGAGAGGAAGTTACCGCTGCGATCTTCCCCGTGCCAGGAGGCATCGATCCCTGCGTCATGGTCGTTGGAATTTCGCGTTGCGTAGTACCACGCGGAGTCCCCTGTCACCAGCAGACGGCTCGGCGCGACCAATACCTCGTGCTCATACAACGGGCGACGACGATCATCGATCCCCGCAGCCGTCGAATCGAGCAGATGCAGATTTGCCCGGTAGCTGTTCCCGAACGTGGCGTAGCAACTCTTGCCGTCGAGCACGCTCATCGATCCGGCACGCGACGCGCGACCCCGCCAAAGTCCACTGTCGGCCGGGCAACGGTACAGCCCGGCAAGCTCGCCGCTGACCGTTGGGAGCGTGTCCGACAGCACGCTGTTGAGCGGACGGTTGGCCGTCAGCGTCGCAAGCACAAGTGCACCGGACTCCCTGAACTCGACCCCGCCGTAGCGCCAATCGAGCGATTCCGTGGCTTGAGGAAACCGCCGATGGTCCATGAGGTAATGCTGGAATGCGAGGCCGAGCTGCTTGAGGTTTCCCATGCACACCGTGCGATGACTCACCTGCCTCGCCTTCAACAGCGCCGGCAGCAATACCGAGATCAGCACCGCGATGATCGCGACACTCACCATCAATTCGAGCAACGTAAAGCCGCGACGCAACTTCAAGCCTTTAAACCTCCGGATAAATCTTACCCGATGACGCTGGCCGGAGTTAGCGAACGGAACACAAACACGCTGTCCGATTGCGGCACACACTACCCCAATCGGGTGCGGAGATTGTCCAGGACGTTCATGAAATTGATGTAACCGTCATAGGGAGAGTCGTAGTGCGAGAAGTACTTGTGGACGTCCCCGTCAGACCAGTATTTTGTACACATGTAGTAAAAGTGGTCGCTGGTCGTGAGTTTGCGCCAGTCGCCGAGCAGGTATCGCGCTTGCTGAACCGGCTCGCTGTCGGGCAGCCGTTCGGGCGCGTCGTGTCCGTGCGCCCGGCGGTACTCGGTCAGCGCGAGGGCCAGCTTTTCCTTGACGGGTTGCTCCAAGCGATACACCTCGGCCAGCGCGTTGTCCTGCATCGCGTTCCCGCGCCACGCCGACAGATCGCGTTCCATGTCGGCCCATGAGATGAAATCGTGGACGTCATACTCCCCGACGGGCTCGAACTGCTTGAACGCCTCGCTGGGCGTGATGAAGTGGTTCTGCCCCGGCGCGATGTCAAAGATCGCCTCGGGCAGTTTCTCGAGGAACTTGAAGATCCCTGTGTCTTCCCATTGGTGCTCTCCGAACGTCTCGTAGTCCATGAACAAGTTGCACAAGAACCCGTCCCCGTTGATCTGGTGGACCCACTGCGCGAACTTCTCGGCCGACAAGGGCCATTCCGCCCAGCCGCGGTTCGAGAATCGGAACGCGATGTCGTCGGACAGCTTGTAGTTCTTCAGCAGCAGCTTGAAGATCTTCCCGTCACGCCCCACCAGGTCACGAAAATCGCCCGAGTTAAACGCATCCCACTTCGGCGGCCGGTATACGTAGTTCGGCGTCCTGTACCCGAGAATCCGGTCCACGCCCTCGCACAACGCACCCGAGAACCGCGCGTTCCCCTTGGCATCCTTGATCTGGCACAGCTCGTGCGATAACGCGTTGGCGTAGATCAGCTCTGTGTTCCGGAAAACCACCGGCGTTTGACCGAAAAGCCCCTCGATCCGCTTTGTGTGCATCGCCACCTGCTCGCGGAACTCTTCCGGCGAGTACAGGAACGACAACGAGTGGTAGTACGTCTCGCCCACAAACTCGCAGCACCCGGTCTTGGCCAGTTCCTTGAACACGTCGATCACTTCCGGGCAGAACGCCTCGAACTGGTCGAGCGCGATCCCCGTGATGGCGTACGAAACCCGGAAATTGCCCTTGTGCCGTTTCACCAAATCGAGGATCAACTTCGTCGTCGGCAAGTAGCACTTGGCCGCCACTTTCCGCGCGATCTCCGAGTTCTTCGCGTCGTCAAAGTAGAACGGATCGTTGTCAAAGACCGAGTACTTTCGCAGTCGGAACGGCTGGTGAACCTGAAAGTAGAATACAACTGAGGCCATTGGGGTTGCTCCGTACCGGCGGAGTGTACCTCGTCCGCCGACTCGCCGATCATCGGCCTTGTTTCATGTTTCATCTCGGCCATCTCGGCCCAGGGCGTTCTCAGGTCTTCACGCTCGTGATCGCCGCGATTGCCAACGGCAGGCACACCATCGCCGGGATGAATACCGATAGCTCGGGTGGGATCGCGGGCACCGCCGCAGCAGCGCCCAGCGTCCCGCCGACCAGTGCCGTCATCGCCAAAGGAGCCGCTCGGAGCGTGGGGATAAGCATGACTTTGGGCTCGCGCTGCAGAAAGAAGGGAAGGCAGATCACCACCGCTAGAAGGTTGCACGCGATCACGCCGAAGCGCCCGAAACGGATCCGTTCGAGCTCGTCCATCTGGGCGAGCGAAGGGTTGTCCAGAAGCTTGGGGTTGTTGAGCATCGCGGTAGCCTGCTGAAAGGACAGGCTGGACTTAAAGCTGGCAAATCGCCGGATTTTGAGCGTCAGCGGATCGAGATTCGTCTCGACCCGATCGACCTTCGAGGTCCCGACCGAGTCTGGTCCCCCGAATCCCGAAGCTGTGCCGTTCTCGAGCTTCCATCCTGTTCCGATCCATTGCGCCCTGTCCGCTTGGATCGATCTCGCGGCCGCTTTGTCCGCGTCACGCTCGAGGATGTAAAGCCCTTCGATGACACCCGCATCCGCATCGAACCTTCTCGCCATAAACACCCGTCCCGACGTGTCCACAGTGGGAGACAATGATGCGGACCCCAGCGTTCGCATCCCGGCCTGCCGCGCATCGCGAGGCAGAAGCGGCGCAACTCTGGGCAACAGCAGCTCTTGGTTTGCCAGCTGCGCTCCCGCCAACACCACCGAGCACACCAGCACCGGCCGGGCCGCACGCCACAGGCTGATCCCGCCCGCGATCATGGCGACGAGCTCCCGGTTCCGCACCATCTGTACGTACGTGAACCCCATCGCCGCGACCATGATCAGGCCCGCCATCGGGTTGAGCAACTGAACCAACCTCGGGCCCCAGAGATCGAACACGAGGCTGACAGCGATCAAGCCCCGACGGATCGCGCCGGGGGACTGCTCCCCACCCATCCGGGCGATCTCCGTCCCGCGGGCCACGAACTCGTCGAAATTCAGAGCGACATCAACGGCGATTACCATTGAGAACAAGAGCGACGCCAGAACCGCCGCATTGAATAAGTATGTTCGAGCAATCGTCCGATCTAGAATCGTCACTGAACACCCCCGTGGCTGCCGCGACCCATCCCAGTCACGATACGCCCCACAACGTGGCCAAGGCCCGCCGCCACGACGACATCGGACGTGAAATGCGCACCGTGGACAATCCGGCTGATCCCACACCCGGTCGCCAGGACCAACACCGCCCACCCGGCCCGGGGGAGAACGAGCGCGATCGCCCACGCCGCGCCAAAGGCGACCGCTGCATGGCTGCTGGGCATCCCGAGATTTGAGCCATCTCGAAAGCCGTCGAAGAACCCGCGGTACACATGAAGCCCCGAATCGCCCGGACGCTCCCGCGCCACCACCAGCTTCACGATCTCGGCGAGCAGCCCGTTCAGCGTGCCGGCGATGAGCCCGGTCAGGCACGCTCGCCACGCTGCGCCCTTCCATCGGCACGCGAGCCCCACCACGACGGCCACAATGATCCATGTCGGCACGTACCCCGCGATCCGCAGAAGCCGCCACCAGTCCTCGCGTTCGACGCCTTTGCCGATGGTCGCCCAAGACCAGATCCAGTGGTCCAGCAGGAACGCCAGCCACACCGCCAGAACCCACGCGGCCACGATCAGCCCGTTGCGTGTCCGCTCGGCGTGAGCCTCAAGAGATCGGAACTTCATCGCGGGCCTCCCGCGGGCGGCCTGCCCGAGTATTCATAGCGAGCCCCGACGAACATCTCACGGTTGCGTTTGGTGTCGCCTTCCAGCTTCCCAAGACCCCGAACCGAGTCGAAGCCCCACGACCAGTCCTGCCCGGCATCACCCAGCAACACCGCCGGCCGTCCCGCTAGCTCGGGAGACACGAGTGAGGTCTCGGGCCACAGGTCATACTGGTTTTTGCGCCCGCCCATCAGGCTTCCCGAGCAATACACCGTCGGGTGACCCGGAAGATAAAACGCCATCTGGCTCGCACGACCGTAAAACTGCGAGACCACGAACGGGTGTTCGCCCTGAGCACGCCGTTCATCGAGCACTCGCTGGACGTGGGCCGCCATCGTGTCGGCGTGCAGCAGCCGCGACACGGGCACCCTGGGCCCGACCCAGGGGGACTGTGCGAGGAGATCGAGACGCAGCATTCCTAAACCAGTGACCAGCCCGACCACCACCGTGGCCACGAGCGCGGTGCGAATCGGCCCGGGCTTCGAAGTCCCCATCACCCCGGCCCAGCCCCGAGCCACCGCCGCCGCCGCCAGTGCCGTCCATGTCAGATAAGTGGCGATCGCCCAGTTTCCCTCGGGTTCGGCCACCACACTGACCGCGAGATAGAACAGCAGCAGAGGCATCCCGCACCAGAGCGCGAACCGCCGCTGAGTGGGGCGATCGTTCAGGGATTTCCAGCCCAAGTACACCAGCACGAGCATGGGCCCCGCCAGCGCGAGCTGACTCCCCAGGAACTCCGCGGTCCACTTCGGCGAATAGTGGTACCCGCTGCCCCCGCCCTGGGTGGGTGCCACGTCCCCGCCGGGGAGCCCCAGATGCCCAAGAAGGTGCCGAACCGTCGGCCATTCTCGCTGGGCGTTCCATATCACCACGGGGACGAGCCCCAGCAACGATGTGACGCAAGCCAAAGCGAGACCTCCGAGCTGTCCCTTGCCTAGCCGCACGCTTCCCCGATGCGTCCACGCCGCGACCGCCAGTCCCGGGATCAGAAGCAAGATCGTGTACTTGAACATAAACCCGGCGGCCAGCGCGACTCCGCACAATGACCACCAGCAAAGGGCAGCCCCCCGAGTCGGCGACTCGAGCGCACGCCATGCGAGCAAGCACGCGACCGCCCAGCACGCGGTGTACGGTCCATCGATGGTCAGCAGGAGCGACGTGCTCTGAAACACGGGGACCAGCGACAAGAGAGCGGCGGCGACGAACCTCGCCCGGCCATCCCCGACGAGTCGCCCGGCAAGCGAGGCCAGCGCGAGCGATGTCGCGGCGGCGGCAATGGGCGCTCCGAGCCTCACGCCGAATTCACTTTCGCCTGCCGCTGAGACGGTGCCGGCAATCAGCCACGCCACGCCGGGCCCTTTGCTGTAATACGCCCAGTCGAGCCGACGGCTCCACTCCCAGTAATGGGCCTCGTCCTCGATCAGCGTGTAGGGGCACCACCACGCCAGATACGCCAGACGCAGCAGCATGAGGCCCAGTACCAGGAACAGCGTCGCCCTCCACGACGCGGCCCACATCAGCGGGCCCGCCGGCGTTCCATCGGGTTGAGCGGAAGGCATGGACATGGCTAGTGCCGGGCCACCACCCGGAAAATCGACAGCGTGTACACCAATAGCACCGCCAGCCCTCCCCACAGCAACACAAGACCCAGGTGCCCCGTCGTGTGCGCGAGCTGCTGCCCGCCCGAGATCGACACCAGCCCCACCAGCGCCGGCAAGAACGACCACAGATACACCGTCAAGGGTTGACGTTGAGAGAATCGCAGTGCCACCACCGCCCCGGTCAGTACCATGATCAAGCAGCACGCGGACTGCGCCAGCCTTTCGTGCTGTTTGCTGGTGACCTCGCGTGCGAGATCGTCCGTCTTCTTCTGAAGGTCCGCCGCTGCGGACTGAACAGAAGCCGCCCCGGGGCCCCACGAACCGGCGCCCGCCGTGCGCAGCAATTCGGCTCCGCTCTGGGCCGAGAGAGCCGCGCTCATATCCGTACGGCTTCGAAGCCCGGCAAGGACCAGTTGCGTGAGCGAGCCGCCGGCACGCTCTTGGGACCCGTCGCCAGAGAACGTCTCGGGTCTGGACAATTCAAGCTTGAACTGCACCGCGCCCGTGCTCAGCTCGTCTGGGGCTGTGGGGATCAGCCGCGCGGCGGGCGAGACCGTCCGCAGGGCCGCGGCTCCCGCACCCGGCGTGCGGCGGGTTTCGATCGAAGTACCCGCGGGAGCCTCAATGCGATACCCACCCTCGGGATCGGGCACAATGCCCGTCCCTCGCACGGTGAGCGCTCGCCCCTCGTTGTCAACAAATTCCGCGACGCCACGGTCTGCGAGCGAACCTTTGATCCCTTCCAACGAGTCGGCGCGAGCAATTTCGAGCGCCAGGAGAGCACGCCGACGCTCGATGAAGTTCATCGCCTCGGGCTTGGTCCGCAGCCCGCGGAGCTCGCTCCATGTCAGGAACTTGGGGTTGTCTTCCAGCAGGCTGGGCACGTCGAACGTCGGGAGCTGCACGAGCTCTTGACGGACGATCGCGCGGTCGCGCTCGCGGCCCACCATGTTTTTGGCCCGCAGGACCACGCGCATGCGTGAGCCCCCGGCGTCGGCTTCGCCCATCTTGTAGAACCCGACGGCCACCAGCTCTGCGGTGCCCTCGGTGATGGGCCGGAAGTCCTTGTCGGTGCTGATGAGCACCGCGTTTTTCAGCACGATCTGGTCGACCGCGGTCGAGCCCGCCGGCGGGGCCACGCGCTGCGCCCAGTCCGCGTAGATCCACCTCCCGCCCAGTTGCACCGCCTCACCCCGGCGGACCATGCGGACGAGCAGTTCGGCCGTGTCGGCCTTGACGAGCCGCTCCATCGACCGCAGGAACCTCGGGATCGCGACCTCGTGCAGGGCCGAAAGCCCGATCGCCAGGACGACCCCCGTCACGAGCGCGGGGAGCAGCAGCGAGCGATGGCTGATCCCTCCCGAGGCGGCGGCCTGGGCCTCGTTCTCCGACGCCAAGCGGTGGTAGACCAGCGTGGCCGAGAAGCACGCGGCAAACGGCAGCGCGTACGCGAGCATGGGGAACGACGCCAGCCCCATGAACTTGAGGGCTTCGAGGGGCTGGAGCTTGCCGTCGGCCAGGGGCTTGACAGTGACGGCAAAGGCGATGACGGCCAGCAGCACCGCCGTCGTCACGAGCAGCAGCTTCCAGAACTCGATCGTGATGTGCACCAGCAGCGTGCGGGAGAGTCGCATCGAGGGTCATTGTTGCACCCCCGAGCGCCCGGAGCGTGACGGGCCCGATCACGCGCTCGAACCCGTGGAGCGCGAGTAGGCCGGCACACCGCAAGTGGTGCTCGCGGCGATCCCGGGCTTGGTTAGGCCCGCGATCGTCCGATGCGTGCGGTACAAAGTAAGATGCCGAGTCCGGCGACCCCAGGGATCGACCACCACGCCGCCGGGCCCATCGCGCACGATGTGGTTGCGGCTGTCGGCGGGGTGAGCAACGAAACCTCGCGGACGGCGTTGTCCTCGGCGATCACGTTCTCGAGCTTGCCGTCGAGAGTGTTGGCGGACGAGATGGTCGTCACTTTGGAGCGCACGCCGTCGCGGAGCTCGTACTTCTGGTTGTACCGATCATCGATGACGTAGCGGTCACCGGAGAAAATCCCGCCGACGAGGTCTTCGGTGGAACGGCTCTGCCCGAAGCTGGTGACATCGATTCGTTTGTACGTTGCGGGGTTGGGGTCGAAGGGGTCGGTGATGATCACGGTGCGTGGGAGGAAGAGGCCGGGGCGGACTTCTTCGAAGTCGTACGCGTTTCGGCCGTTGAGCAAAGACAGAGAGCCGTCGGTCAATACCCAGGAGATGCGGGTGCGAACGGGCAGCATGCCCATGGTGGGGGCGACCCAGAAATCCGTGATCCACGCCGCGAAATCGTCGTTATCGTCGATGTTCTTTCGGAGCGTCAGGTGCCAGGTGGAGATGCCTCGCACATCGACCGGCTGCGGATCGACCGTGGCGGTGATGCCGTCGAGATCCATCGCGTCATCGAGAGGCCTCTGGATGTCGGACCAGACCATCGCGAAGTAGTGGAAGTAGCCTTCGCTCTGAAAGAGGACGGAATCAAGACCGGGCGAGACCCGAACAATCGGCAAGCCGTTGAATGCTTGAGGAAAGGCCCGATGGCTGTCGGTACCGTCGAAGAGTTCGGCGGTCGTCTGGAAGGGATTGCCACCCTGACGTCTGGGTGTGGAGTACCTCGAAGTCACTGTTCGAAAGCACCCGTCGCGCGACTCCCAGACGGACGAGGTGTAGATGTCAATCAGGTTGGCCATCTCATCAGCGTCGTATCCGCGAGATGAGATGTCGGCCTCGACGCGGAGCCCGTTCATCGACTGACGCATGGCCGAGACTGTGTCGCGGACCTCTTGCGGAGTCGGGGGGGCCGCCTGTACGGGAGCGGCACACGCACACCACGCCACGGCACTCACGATCGCTGACACGCCTTGAATGGATGGTGAATGCATGGAATCGGTCCTCCGCGAGTGAGATGGCGATGTTCAGAAGCGATCAGGCAATAGCAGACCATCGAGACACGAGAATCTATCTACCCCAGTATCGGCATGACGGTTGCGTGAGTCGCTGGTGGGAGGTAGAAATGGGGGATCGAGTGTGTTTCCAAAGGCATGTTATTGAAGGATTGTTCGTGTTCTGATTGCGTTGCGTGAGACGAATGCTGCGGCTCAGTGATACTGGGGTGTTCGTCTACAGATGGTGGCGTGGCGCGGTTTGGGCGCACGAAGGAGGTCCACAATCCGTGAGGAGAGTGTGGAAGTGGTGGTGTGCCCAGGGGTTTGGATTGCGAAACTATTTCTTAGAGGCGGGGTCGAGGGGGTCGTTGCGGGACATCTTTCGTGCGAGGAGGAACGCCATTTCGAGGGCTTGCTGGTAGTTGAGCCTGGGGTCGCAGAGGCTGGCGTAGTTTCGGGAGAGGTCGGCCTCGCCGATGCCGGCCGCGCCGCCGACGCACTCGGTGACGTCGTCGCCGGTGAGTTCGAAGTGGACGCCCCCGAGGTGAGCGGAGCCTGCGCGGAGGATATCGAAGGAGAGTTCGAGTTCGCGGAGGATGGCGTCGAAGGAGCGGGTTTTGGTGCCGCCGGCGGTTTTGATCCCGTTGCCGTGCATGGGGTCGCACATCCAGAGGACGCGTTTGCCGCCGCGGCGGACGACCTCGACGAGCGGCGGGAGGGATCGTTCGACGCGCTCGGCGCCCATGCGAGTGATGAGGACGAGCTTGCCGGCTTCGCCGCCTGGGTTGAGGCGGTCGATGAGACGGAGGAGGACTTCGGGAGCGATGGAGGGGCCGACCTTGACGCCGACTGGGTTGGTGATGCCTCGGAAGAACTCGACGTGGGCGCCGTCGGCGTCGCGGGTGCGCTCGCCGATCCAGGGCATGTGTGTGGTGAGGTCGTAGAACCCGTCGCGTCTGGGGACGCGTCTGGTCTGAGCGGCTTCGTACTCGAGGCTAAGCCCTTCGTGGCTGGTGAAGAACTCGACGCGGGTGAGGTCGTCGACGGCGCGTTCGCCCAGGGCTTCCATGAACCGGAGCCCATCGGCGAGGGTGCTGGTCATGCGTTCGTATTCGGCGCGTTGCTGAGAAGAGAGGCTTGCGTGCCCGAAGAAGCTGAGATCCCAGTATTCGGGATGGTGGAGGTCGGCGAAACCGCCTTCGGTCAGAGCGCGGATGAAGTTGAGGGTGAGAGCGGCGTGCTTGTAGGCGCGGACCATGAGAGCGGGGTCGGGCCGGCGGGCATCGGGGGTGAAGTCGGCGCGGTTGAACATGTCGCCGAAGTAGCTCGGGAGCGAGGCAGGGGAACCGTTGAACGAGCCTTCTTCTAAGGGGTTCGAGCGGGGTTTGGCGTATTGACCGGCGAAGCGGCCGATGCGGGTGACGGGTTTTTTACCGCCGTAGACGAGGGCGAGGGACATTTGGAGGAGGATCTTGAGCTTGTTGGCGATGGTGTCGCTGCGGCAGTCGTTGAGGAGTTCGGCGCAGTCGCCACCCTGGAGAATGAAGCGCTTTCCGGCCTGGGCCTCGGCGATCTCGGCTTTGAGGCGTTCGATTTCCCAACTGGTGACCAGGGGTGGGAGGGCGCGGAGTTCGGCGAGAGCCGAGGCGAGGGCGGCGGGGTCGGGGTAGGCGACGTCGTGGGCGATGGGCCGCGTACGCCAAGATTCGGGATGCCAGGACTTGGAATCCAAACGGGCCTCCGTGGTGGAGAGTTGGCGAGGAGAGGTGGGGAGTGGGGGGAGTGGGTTAGTTGATCCAGCGGACGCGGCCGGCGTCGATCATGGGGAGTTTGGTGCCGAAGAGTTCGCGTTGCTGGACGGCGGGGAAGTAGACCATAAAAGCCTTGCCGATCATCAGTTTGGAGTGGACAACGCCAACGGTTGGGTCGATGAGGTTGGCGACCCACGGGTCAACGGTTTCCCAGTCGCGGGCGTCGGAAGACATGGGGCTGTTGTCGCCGCAGACGAAGTACTGGTCGGGACCGAGGAGCTTGCGTGTGAGCTCCGAGGGGCACGCGCCGGCGGAGGTTTTGTCGATGCCCAAGACGGGCTGGTAGAAGAGGTCGCGGTCGAGGGCGACGCGGTGGAGCTTGGTGGGACCCGAGACGTCGAATGACGGAGCGGGCTTGCAGTAGAGCGAGGGGTTGCCGTAGAGCGAACGCGCGGGGAGTTGGCGGGTGGTGAGCTGGTCGGCGGTGGCGATCTCTTCGATGGTTTTGCCGAGGGTGTTCTTCACGCGCTCGGCGGGGGACCATGCGTATTGGTGAGCGGCGGCGATTGTGCCATCGACCCAGAGCTGGACCTGCTGGTCGTAGTGCCAGAATTCGATGTTGGTGACCGAACCCGGGGCCATAACGCCCGAGATGGTGCGCGAGTCGAGGACTTTCCACTCGGAGGAGTTGTCTTGGGGTTTGATCTCGACTGAGGCTTCGTAGGTGTCGCCTTTGGGAGAGAGCCTGCCGCGGAATTCGTGCCCACGAGTGCGGATAACGGCGGAGAAGGACTGCCCGGGGCTCTTGGGCTCGACTCCCGCGCTGAGGCGGAGGTCTGAGACCGGGAAGTAGGCGATTTGCCCGTGTGAAGGGTTGGTGTAGCGGTCGGCGGGGCTTCCCGGTGGGACTTCCGGGAAGCACTCGTCCATCGGGAAGCGGTCGATGAGGAGCCAGTCGTTTCGGGCGGCGCGGCGGAGCCGGTCGCCCTCGGGGGTGAGTACGCGGAGCACGGTGATGAGGTCGGTGCGTTCGTCGGGCTGCGTGTTCCACGCAAGGCGTGAGGGGCCCGGGCCGGTGTATTCGTAGACGGAGCGGCCAGCGATGTCCCACCCTGGGCCGCCGATGAAGGGGCCGCGGAATGGGGAGCCGTCGCGTGACTTGGCTGGGGAGTATCGGCTGTCGAAGACGGGTTGCCAGACGGCGCGCTGGACGATCGGGGGTTTGGCGGCAACGGTCCAGCCGTCGAGGAGCCAGGTGTTGACGCCGATCTCGCTGACGGCGGCCGAGCGAGGGCGGACGAAGACATCACCGTCGATGAGGGCGATTTCCTCATTGGGCATGCCGATGAGGCGCTTGATGTAGTTGACGTCGGGGGAGGTGGGCGTTTTGAAGACAACGACGTCGAAGCGAGAGGGTGTGAAGATGGGTTCAAGGTATCGGAGGACGAAGATGCGGTCGCCCGAGAGGGTTGGGAGCCCGCGCGCGTTCTCGACGGGCTGACGGGTCATGGGGTCAAAGGCCTTCAACGGGCCCATGTCAACGGCGCCGACGCGGCCGCCTTGTTGCGGGAGAGGGACGGACCCGGCTGGTGTTCGGTCTTGGAACCAAGTGGTGACGGGCCAGTTGTACCCGGTCTCGGGATCGGCGACGCGGACGTGAGCTCCTAATAGTGTGGGAGCCATGGAGTTGGTCGGGATGACGTAGGGCTCAACAACAAACCCGCGGAAGACGAATGCGAGCACAAAGGCGATGATGAGAGATGTAAAGGTCTCTTTGAGTCCTACCGAATGCGGATCGGCGGACGTCGCAGTCGCGGGCGGGGTTGCTGTCGTGGATGCGACGGGGGATGCCGTGGAGTTGGTCATGCTCAGCGATTATCGGCAGGCGAGGGGTTCGTCGTTCCCTTGGGCGGAGGTTTGGCAGCTTTGGCTTCGAATTCAGCGGTGGTTGGAACCCGGACAAACCCCGTTTCTGGAGTCTCAGCAACCGCAAGCCGAGTACGGATGGAATCGGCAAGGGTTCGAGCGAGGATGTCGTCATCTGCGACGAGGGATTCGTAGGAGGAGCCTCGGCCTTGCGCCTCGAGGACTGGATCGATGGTTTGAGTGCTACCCCGGATCGAGGAGATGGATGGTCGCCACCCCGGTCGTTGTGTGCGCACGAGCGAGACCGAGACCTTGGCGACGATGGGGCCGGTGTAGGTCAAGAGGTCTTGGGAGGAACCGGAAACGGGAGTAAACGCGATTCGGACGCGTCGGCCTTGGTGGTTGGTGAGGTCTTCCCACTCTTGGCGAAAGGTGGCTTGTTCTTCGTCCCAAGGGGAGGCAAGTCCGTCGGAGGGCTTGACGCGGGTGGTAAGGACGCCGAGCCTGGCGTCGACGCGGTCGAGTTCGAATCGATGGTCGCGTAGTGAATCGCGTGCGGCATCAAAGGCCTTTGCGTAGTTCTCGGCCGGGAAAGTAAGGCCTGTCGGGCCTTCCGGCGCCGAGCATCCGGTCAACAAGAGGGCGAGAATGAGTGCCGAGAGGAGTCTGTGGGCGGGCATGGTCAAGAGCCTATCACCTTGTCAGCGGCGGAGCGGCAACGGTCCCAGAGAGCGTCGATGTCGGACTCGGTTGTCGCCGGGGCACCGACGGCGACGCGGATGATCGAAGTGGTCTGAGGGCCGCCGTCGCGCCGAGGGCGCGTAGGAACGGTGGTGGGTGTGATGAAGGTCCAGTGGTCGGCCTGGAGGAATTGCAGAAGGCGAGCGGAGGCGTCGTCAGGCCCGCACAGGCGGAAGCAGACAAGGTTGAGGACGCGGGGCGCGACGACTTCGAATCGGGAGTCGGTGAGGAGGTGGTGCTCGAAGCGTTGGGCGAGGCCGACGGTGTGGCGGATGTGCTGCTGGAGGCCTTCGATCCCGTAGGCGCGGATGACGAACCAGAGTTTGAGGGCACGGAAGCGGCGGCCGAGCGGGATCTGCCAGTCGCGGTAGTCGATGACGGCGCCCGAGTCGGAGGCCTGGTTGCGGAGGTACTCGGGGGTGATGGAGAGGGAGTCGATGAGAGGCCGGCGGTCGCGGACGAAGAAGCAGTCGCAGTCGAAATTGGTGAGGAGCCATTTGTGCGGGTTGAAGCAGAAGCTGTCTGCGAGTTCGAGCCCTTGAAGCATCGGGCGGAATTCGGGGCAGACGGCGGCCGAGCCGGCGTGGGCGGCGTCGACGTGGAGCCAGGGGCGCGGGTGCTGCGGACGGGCGTGGGTGCCCGGGATGGAGCCGAAGACGCGGTCGAGGGAGCGAGCGATAGCGTCGATGGGATCGATAGCGGTGGTGGCGGTGGTGCCCACGGTGGCACAGACAAAGCAGGGGACGAGGCCTTTCGCGAGGTCGGCGCGGAGGGCGTCTTCGAGGAGGTCGGTGCGGATGGCGTAACGGTCGTCGACATCGATGAGGCGGACGTGGGCGGTGTCTCCTTGTCCGTCGGCGATCCCGGCGATCATGGCGGCCTTGGTGATGGAGGAATGGGCCTGGTTGGAGGCGTATATGGAAAAATCTGGTCGAGATGAGCGGCCATGCGCGGAGTGGATATGCCGCGCGCGATCGCGAGCGGCGACGAGCGCGGTGAGTGTGGCCTCGCTGGCGGTGCCGTGGATGACGCCCCCGCCTTGGGAGCCGAGGTTGACGTGTGGCCTGCTGTCGAAGCACGCCGGGAGGTCGAGCATCTCACGGAGCCAGTCGAGCATCCGGGTCTCGACTTCGGTGCATGCGGGGCTGGTGATCCAGAGCATCCCCTGAACGCCGAGCCCGGCGGAGAGGAGTTCGCCGATGATGGCCGGGGGGCTGATGTTGGCGGGAAAGTAGGCGAAGAAGCGTGGGTGCTGCCAGTGGGTAAGTCCCGGCACGACGATGGAATCGAGATCGTGTCGGATGCGGGACCAGAGGTCGGGTCCTTCGCCGCGATGTGGGGGGTGTTCTGGGAGGAGTGCCGCGACCTCGCCCGGCTTCATGGAGGAGACGACGGGGCGTGCAGGGAGAGAATCCCAGTAGTTCTGGAGCCAAAGGCCCAGGTCGTTGAGTGGCTTGAGAAAGTCTTCATAAGAGTTGGGCACGGCACAGGGTACGAGGCCACGGCAATGACGAGCCCGGGGGAGGTCGTTGAGGTGTTCCTACGATGGAGGCGATGCCTCTGACACTGTACAACACGCTGACAAAGTCGATGGAAGTGTTCACGCCACGGGATCCGGGGCACGTGACGTTTTATTCGTGTGGGCCCACGGTGTACGACGATGCGCACGTGGGAAATTTCCGGTCGTTTCTGGCGGCGGACGTGCTGAGGCGGTTTGTCGAGAGCCCGTTGTGCGAGCTGGCCGGGAGCGGGGCGCGGCCACTGGGGCGCCGGGTGACGCACGTGATGAACATCACGGACGTGGGGCACATGACCGACGACGCCGAGGGGGGCGAGAACGGCGAAGACCGGATGGCGGTTGCGGGCAAGCGGCTGGCGGAGGCGAAGAAGTCTGGTGCGCTCCCGGCGGGAGTGGAGATCGACCCGCGGGATCCGTACACGATCGCGCGGTTCTATGCGCAGCGTTTTCTGGAGGATGCGAGAAGGCTTGGGCTCAAGGTTGCGATCGAGCAGCAGAAGGACACGTCGCTAATGCCGTTTGCAACGGCGAACGTCGACGGGATGATCGCGGTGGTGAAGGCGCTGGTCGAACGCGGGCATGCGTATGCGGTGGGTGAGCCTGGGTCGCGCGTGGTCTACTTCCGCGTGCTGAGCTTCCCGCGGTACGGAACGCTGAGCGGGAACACGCTCGAACATCTGCGGGAAGGCGAGGGCGGGCGCGTGTCAGCGGGGAACCAGGCGACCAAGGAGCATCCGGCGGACTTTCTGCTGTGGAAAGAAGACCCTTCGCACATCATGAAATGGGAGAGCCCGTGGGGCGCGGGGTACCCGGGATGGCACATCGAATGCACCGTGATGGCGGCGCGTCGATTGCTGGCACCGGCACAAGATGACGCGGGTGAGGGCGATGCGATGGCGCGGCTTCTGGCCCGCCCCGGGGCGGACGCGGCACAGATCGACCTGCACTCGGGCGGGGAGGACAACATCTTCCCGCACCACGAGTGTGAGATCGCTCAATCCTCGTGCGCGTTCTGCGCGGCCCCCGACTCGGGCACGTTCGCGCGGATGTGGTTCCACCCCAGGCACCTGTTCATCGAGGGCAAGAAGATGTCCAAGAGCCTGGGCAACTTCTACACAGCGCGGGACCTGTTCGCCAAGGGGTACGAGCCCGCGGCGATCCGTCTCGAACTCATCAGAACGCACTACAGGAGCAACGCGAACTTCACGGTGCAGGGGCTGGCCGACACGCAGCGGATGGTGGATCGCTGGAGGCGCCTCGCGGACGCGACCGGGGAGAACCCGGGCGGGCAGGGCGCTCGTGACGAGCTTCGGCTGCGCTTTGCCGATGCGATGCACGCGGACTTGAACGTGGCGGCGGCGATCGCGTCGGTGAACACGTTTGTGTCTAAAGCGACCGCGCCCGGTGCGGAAGACGCGGCCTTGATGAGGGAGATCGATGCGGTGCTGGGCGTGCTGGCGCTCGAGAGGCCTGCGTCGACGACCACGAGCCTGGCGTTGTACCTGCCCGGGGTGACGCCGGACGCGAAGGTGGAGGAACTGCTCGAGCGTCGCAAGGCGGCGAAACTGGCAAAGGACTTCAAGGCGTCCGACGCGGTGCGCGACGAGCTGGGCGCGATGGGGTACGCGATCAAAGACGTCGCGGGAGGCAAGGTCGAGGTCGGACGCAAGGGCTGAACGTCAGCGTTTGCGGGGGTGCTTCGCGTAGGCGTCGAGAGTGCGTTCGGCGATCCGGGGCCACGTGAAGCGGGACATGATGAGCTCGCGGCCTCGTTCGCCCATGGCGGCGGCATCGGACGCCGAGAGTGAAAGAGCGGCGGCGAGAGCTTCGGCGGTGGGGGCGGCGCCCACGGGGACGACGTACCCCGCGCGGGCCTCGGCGACCTCGGGGAAATGGCATTGGTCGGAGATGACAACGGGTCGCCGGCAGGAGAGGGCCTCGGTGATGGCCATGCTGAAGCCTTCTTGACGCGAGGGGAGCGTGAAGACGGAGCAATCGACGAACGCGGCGAGCTTGTCTTGCCCGTAGAGAGAGCCGACGAAGTGCGTGCGTGAGAACGCGTTGCCGAGGGATTTGAGTTGCTCGGTGAGGGGGGCGATCATCCCATCGTCGGGGCCGGCGATGACGAGCCGGGCGGTCGGGTGCGTGCGGAGGACGGTGGCGAAGGCGTCGGCGAGGTAGTCGAGGCCCTTTTTGAAGTGGAGCCGGCTGAGAAAGAGGATGTAGGGATCGAGGCCGAGCTCGGGGTGTGTGGCGCGGAAGGAGCCTTGGGGAGGCAGAGGCGAGACTTCGGACTCGAAGACGCCGTTGGGGAGCGTGACGGTGGGCGGGGAGAGGGCCAGCGGGGACATGAGTCGTCCCTCGTCGGCGTTGAGGACGTGGATGAAGCTGGCGCCGTTGAGCATGCGTTTGTAGATGAGAGACAGGGCGACGCGTTTTTTGGTGGCCTTGGCGAACCCTTGGCCGGTGAGGCACCAGGGGTCGAGCATGCCGTGGGGGACGACGGCGTAGGGCGTGTTGAGATAGCGGGCGGCGGAAGCGACGTGGGGGAGGATGGGGTTCCAAACGCCGTGGAGGTGGAGGTAGTCGTAATCGTGGAGGTTGACGGCGAGCCAGGCGCGGAGGTTTGGGGCGCGGAAGCCGCCGAGCATGCCGGCGTCGGGGTGGATGCCGAATTGCTCGACTCGGTCAAACCCGGGGACGTTCGCGGTGGACTTTCGGACGCGTTCGACGGCGTCGGGTGCTGGGTCTGCATAACTGAGGATGCCGACGCGATGCCCGAGGGAGGCCTGGGCCGCGGCGAGTCGTTCCGCAACGACGGGGGGCCCGCCGTCGCGTGGGTCGAGGGTGGTGATGACGTGGAGGATCCTCATCGTGGGTGACTGTACGACCAGGTGAAGCATCGGGCGGGCGAGGGGGCGGGACCAGTTCCGGATGGTCCATCGGTGTTATCGAGGGGGGAAGCGGGTTTGACACTGAAGAAGCGCACGGGCGAGGCCGATACACGCGTTACAGGCCGCATGGTGGCGGCGAGGCAAGACGGCGGGGACCGCTGTCAGACACCGGACGGGCTGAGCCCCCTGAAGAAGCCAAGGAAGGTGAGCGATGGCAGTGGCAAAGCGTGTGCGTGTATCGGACCTCCCGCAGTTTGTAGAAAGGATGGAGCAACGCATCCGCGCGAGCGATCGGCGGCGTGAAGATCGGTCGGCGTTCGAAGGCTCGGCGGTAGCGGTGTTCGACGACCGCGAGGGGGGTGCCAAAATCTGCAACATCCGCTTCGTAGACGCGTCGGGCGGCGGGCTGGGCGTCCTCTGCGGCCTGGCGGTAGCGCCGGGATCCGGGTTTGTGTTCCGGCCCGACAGCGGGCTGAGGCACGCGCACAGTGGAACCGTGGTGCGGTGCGTGCGAGAAGGAGATGGGTACCGGCTCGGGCTACGGCTGAAACTGTCCAAGGCGGCCTGAACGCCACGCGAGATCACGTGTGGGCGGCGGCGCGGAGACGCGCGGCCATGTCGTCGAGCGAGGACGGGATGACGCGCACCTGGCCCACGGTGGCCATGAAGTTGACATCCCCTGACCAGCGCGGGACGAGGTGAACGTGGAGATGTTGGGGGACACCCGCTCCGGCGGCGCGGCCTTGGTTGATTCCGATGTTGATGCCTTGGGGCGAAAGGCCTCGCTGCACGATGTCCGCGGCGCGTTCGACGAGTGCCCAGAGCGCGGCCCGCTGCGTGGGGTCGTAGTCGAGAAGGCTCGGCCGTGCGTCGCCCAGCGCGACGAGCAAGTGTCCTCCTGCGTAGGGGTACTTGTTGAGCAGAATGAGCCCGTCCGAGTTTCTGTAGATGACGTGGTTTGCGGCGTCGTGGGCGGGGGCGAGCCAGTAATCAAGGAGGAACGACCCCGTAGACGGCGACACGGCCGGCTTGGCGTCGACGTTCTCAACATACGCCTGACGCCACGGGGCAAAGAGCGACTGTGGGCCAGGGGCTGGGTCGGGGGTCGGGTTGGGGCTGGCCATGAAGTACAATAGCGGCGGAGACATACATGAAGCCAGCCGCGCTCAGGGGGATGTTCGAGGCGAAACACACGTGCGTTCGGATCGTATCGATCGAGGAGGAGGAACTCCGGGGGCTCGCCCGGGAGGTGGCGCACCAGATGCAGATGGATCTGGTGACGTGGTCGGTGACCGACGGGGTTCAGCAGGAGCGTCTCGAAAGCGAGGCGCCGGTGCCCAACACGTCCAATCCCGCGATGGGGCTGCGATGGCTAAGCCAGAGCCTGCAGCGACCGACGCTGGTGGTGCTGCTTGATGCGGGCGATCACCTGAGCGACGCGACGAATCTCAGGGCGTTCCGGGACCTGTACGAGAGGGTGCGTGGCGGGAGCGTGGGCGTCGGGCATGTGGGAGCCGACGGACGCGTGAGCAAGTCGATGATTCTGATGATCGACCACGCGGATCACATGCCAGCGACGGTGGCGGCGGTATCGGCGCGGTACGAGGTGTCGACTCCGAAAGATGACGAGATCAAGGACATCGCGAAAGCCGCTTTGCGCGCGGCGCAGCGGGAACGAGGGCTGAAGGTTGAGATCGCCGACGAGGCGGCGTTCGGGGACGCGATGGTCGAGAACCTGCGGGGGCTATCTCGGCGTCAGGTGCGGCAACTGGTCTCGGAGATCTCATCGGACGGGCGTCTGACCGAGGACGATCTCGACCGCATCCAGAAGGGGAAGCGCGCGATGCTGAAGGAGGCGGGCGTGCTCGAGTTTGTCGATGCGCCGACCTCGCTCGATGACATCGGGGGTCTGGGACGGCTCAAAGGCTGGCTCGGGCAACGTTCGCGGAGCTTCGAGCGAGCGGCGCACGACTACGGGCTTTCGTCCCCAAGGGGAGTGCTGTTGCTAGGCGTGCAGGGTGCGGGCAAGAGTCTGGCGAGCAAGGCGATCGCCACGGCGTGGAGGAGGCCCTTGATGAGGCTCGACGCGGGATCGCTCTTTAATAAGTACATCGGGGAGACGGAGCGGAACCTGAGGCTGGCGCTGTCGCAGGCCGAGGCTATGAGCCCGGTGATCCTGTGGATCGACGAGATCGAAAAGGGTTTTTCGTCGGTGGGCACCGGTGAGGACGGCGGAGTGTCGCGGCGGATGTTCGGGACGCTGTTGACGTGGATGCAAGAGCACGAGACGCCCGTGTTTCTGGTGGCGACCGCGAACGACATCGAGCAACTCCCGCCGGAGTTGATGCGAAAGGGCCGATTCGACGAGATTTTCTTCGTGGACCTGCCCGAGAGGCCGGTGCGGGAACAGATCTTCACGATTCACCTGAAAAAGCGTGGGAAGCAAGGCGTGGGGATCGATGTGCCGGAGCTCGGCGAGCTTGCGGCCGGGTTTAGCGGGGCCGAGATCGAGCAGGCGGTGCTGGGCGGGCTGCACCGGGCGTACTCGAAGGGGCGAGAAGTCACGACGGAAGACATTGCGGCGGCGGTTCGAGAGTCGCCCCCGATGTCGGTCACGAGGCGGGAGGCGATCGAAGAGCTTCGATCGTGGGCGCGGGGGCGTTGTGTGCCGGCGGACTGAGTCAAGGCGTGCGGCGCGATGGGCGGGCCTTGTGGTGACGACTAGACTTGACCCCACAAGGAGTTTGCATGTTCAAGTCGATCACCGTTGTTCCCCAGGGCAAGGCCGCGGTTCTCGTGCTCGGGTATTTCAAGGGTCAGGGGCTTGACGCCAGAGCGACCAAGAAGGATGTCGGGGGCGTGATGGCTTCGGCACTCAAGCGGTCGGAGGCGACGGGTGACGTCGGTTCGGTCGTCGAGGCGTTCCCGGCGGGCGGGTTCGAGAGGGTGTTCCTTGTTGGTCTTGGCGAGATGGGCAAGCTCGAGGCGGGCTCGTTCCGATCGATCGCCGCCGCGATTGGCCGCAAGCTTGTCGCGGTCAAAGCGGTCTCGGTGCAGGTCGATCTGGCGTCCGGGATGACCGCGTGCAAATTGAACGCGAAGGCGTGCGGAAAGGCCTTTGGCGAGGGGCTGGGGCTCTTGGGCTGGGCGTGCGATCAATTCAAGGGGTCGGCGACCAAGCCCGAGGACAAGGAACGCCGGGCCTTGGCGGTGTCGGTCGAGGGGTCGGGGTTCCAGGGCGGGCTCGAACAAGGGCTTTCGCTGGCGGCCTCGACGAACCTGACGCGGACGCTGAGCCAATCGCCCCCGAACGTGGCGACGACGTCGTTCATGGCGGAGCAAGCGAAGAGAGTGGCAAAGGAGTGCGGGCTCTCCATCAAAATCTGGGAAGGTGATGCGCTTGAAAAAGAGAGGTTCATCGGGCTGATCAACGTGGGCAAGGCGAGCGAGAACAAGCCCTGCATGATCCGCCTCGAATACAACCCGTTCGGGAAGGAGATCCCCAGCGGCAAAAAGGGCCAGCCGATCGTGCTCGTGGGCAAGACCATGACGTACGACACGGGCGGGCTTTCGCTGAAGATCAACAACGGGATGGTGGGGATGAAGCGGGACAAGGACGGCGGGTGCGCGGTGCTGGGGGCCATGCACGCGATCGCCACCGTCATCAAGCCCAAGAAGCGCGTGGTAGCCCTGATGGCGGTGGCGGAGAACTCGATCAGCGACGAGGCGTACCGGCCCGACGACGTGATCACGTACCGCAACGGCGTGACGGTCGAGGTGACGAACACGGACGCCGAGGGAAGGCTCGTGCTGGCCGACGCGCTGTGCTGGGCCTGCGAGAAGGAGAGCCCGTCGTGCATCGTGGACCTGGCCACACTGACGGGCGGCGTGGTGGTGGCGCTGGGTTCGACGTTCTGCGGGATGTTCTGTGAGGATGACGAGCTTCGGGCCCGGATCGAAGACGCGGCCAAAGCCAGCGGAGAACGCGTGTGGCGTTTGCCGATGCACCAGGAATACCGCGACATGATGAAGAGCCCCGTCGCGGACATCGTCAACAGCAACGCCAACCGCAAGGCCAGCCCGATTCAGGGAGCGGCATTCCTGTCGTACTTTGTCAGCGACGGCGTCCCGTGGTGCCACCTCGATATCGCGGGTGTGCACGTCAGCGAATCGAACAAGGGCATGTTCATCGACGGGCCCACGGGCTGGGGCGTGCGGCTGCTGGCGGAGTTTGTGAACAGCTAAGGCCGATCCGCGGGCGTCTGGATTTCTGCGAGACACCGGGCGATGGCAGGCCCGAGGTACTGCATGAGCGTCCGGCGGCCCGCCGAGTCGGATTGCGCCCACTCGGGCGAGTAGCGGGCGAGTGTCGACAGGTCGCTCGCGCGGTCCGCGAGCGGAGGTTCGAGCGGGGATGATCCGGCGGTCAGCTCTCGTGCGACGTGCCACGCGCCGCGTGGCGCGGGATCGCCGGACTGGTGGCGTTCAAGTCTGCCGATGACCAGCGCAAGGCCGTGTGAACCGAGCACCGGCGGAAGTGGCTCGGCATTTCGGGCTGAGCCACCGGCAATCGAGGATTCGACGAGCGATTGCACGGCGGCTTGGAGTCCCTCGGTGGCGGCGAGCCTGGTCTTGGCGCTCATCTCCCAGCACGAGAGGCGGTTGGCTCGGGACGGGCCTGAACCCAGAGCAGCGGCGGCGTCTTGCGCGATCGCCAGCGACTGCCGGATGCGCTCGAGGCGATCGGTAACGGCTTGGGGCGGCTGGCGGTCTGGGGCGGCCCACGCGCGGATCCACGCGGCCCGGTCGGCGTCGAGGGCTTTGAGGAGAGCATCCCGCTGTGGGGATAGAAGAGAAGCCACAGGAGAGCCATCCCGGCGCAGTTCGGACTCGCCTGGCATGCGGGCGACATCGGAGGCTCGAGCGGCGAGTCGGCGCCAACGGTCCATGGCATCGATGAGTTCAAGCCGGGATCGCGGGTCGTCCTTGCGGGCCAGATCGAGAACGTCTTTCGAGAACGACAGGGCACGCTCGGCGACGGGCACGAATTCCTTCGCCACCGCTCGGGCCGACTGAGCCCCGGCCTGCTCGCCGAGTTTGGAGTCGAGCTCGCGGAGGAGCCCGAGGTCGTCGAGCCGGCGTCGGTGCTCGGCCTGGGCAGAGACGAATTTTGGGAGTGTGGCGGCGTCGGAGTGAACGAACGCATCGGGGAGAGTCTCGGCCAGCTCGTTCTCCGAGAGCTTGGCCAGCTCGTTGAGCGTGCGCATCGCGGGCTTGAGCTGCCGCACGAGATCGGATGTTCCGGCGATCGTCCGACGAACGGGGATCAGCGCGGCGGCCCTTGCCAACGACGAGACACGGGCCAGTTCGAGCCTGTGGTCGGTGAGCGGGGGGAGGGAGGAGATGGTCTTGTTGAGGGCGTGCTGTGCCCTCGCGGTGCCCGACCCCAAAGCAAGCCCGGCCTCGCCGGGGGAAGTGGGCGATTCGAGGTCGCGGGCGATGCGGGCCATCATCGAGAGCCTCGCGAACTCGTTGAGGGCTTTCTCGGAATGAGCGTGATCGGCCACGCCCAGGAGGGCGGCTTTGGTGGCGGACGTCCACGCGGCGCGGGCCGGGCCGGTCAAGAACGCGGGCGGGTTGGTCAACACACCCATCACGTCGGCGTAGGAACGCGACCACGCGGCGGCGATCTCCCGGTATGCGGGCGACGCCGCGGCCTGATCGAGTCGTGCTCGAAGGGCGACGAGTCTGATCCGTTCGTCGGCGGTCAGCGTGCCCAGCGAGACCAACGCCGCGTCCCAAGGGACAACGACGATGGAGTTTGCGCCCTGAGCGTGCCCGGGGGAATCGGGGGCGTTGGCGTCAACAAGCGGGGCGAGGACATCGCGCAGCGCGGCGGCCGCGGCGTCGGGATCGGGGATGGTGGCGGCAAGCACGCGTGCGTCGGACTTGAGCTGGTCCGCGATCGACGGCGTCGACGAAATCAGCAGGCTGTCCAGAGCCGCGAGACGATGGGAGAGTTTGAGCCCCAATATCGCGGTCGGAGAACCTGTGGGACCGGCGGCCTCACCCGCGGCGAGCAACGCGGCGGCAAGACCGCTCAGGGCGGCCGTGGCGGGGGCGGTTGAGGGGTTCGTCGAGGCCACTTGCAACGCACGGGCTTCTTCGAGCAAGGCTTTGCCTTGCCCAGCGGCGGGCACTCGCGGCACCGAGAGGTCAAGCGGCTGGGTCGCTCGAGACGGAACCCCGAGGCCCGCGAGCCAGACGAAGGCAGCGGCGATAGACCACATCCAGGCGATCGACCATTGTGGTTGCGCTGAATCGGTCTTTGCACATGTCGCGGCCCGTCCGGGCGAGCCTATGGCGTTCATCGGGATGATCGTACATCCACTGCACGGCCCTTTGCAACGAGGCGACGTCGCCCAGCGGTACAAGCATCCCGGTTCGACCGTCGATGCAGGCCTCTCGGGTACCATCGACATCGGTGGCGACCACGGGCACGCCGCAGAGCAGCGCCTGCGGGACCGTTCGAGGGAGGCCTTCGCGGTAGCTGGGGTGGACGAGGAGGTCCATCGCGCGCAGGTGGGCGGCGACTCGTTCGCTGGGCACCAGACCCGTCGTGATGACGCGGTCTTGAAGGCCCATCGAGCGGAGCCGCGCGAGGAGCCGTTCGCGCCACCAGCCGTCGCCGACCCAGAGAAGCCGCCAAGACGGGTTGGTGCTGAGGTCGCGCCCGCAGGCGTCGAGGAGGTCGTCGTGCCCTTTGTGCTGGGCGAGCCGGGCAACGGTGCCGATGACAAAATGGTCGGGCGCAAACCCCAGGGCGTGCCTCATCGCTTCTCGTGACTGATCGGGCGAAGTAGGGGTGAGGTAGCGTTCAACTTCCATGCCCGAATGCACGGTCGAGTACTGGTCCGGGCGGCCGATGCGGCGGTCGAGAAACTGGCGGGTCATGGCGTCGGCGACCGAGACGATGGCGTGGCACCGCGCCGCGGCGTGCCGCTCTGCGAGCGTGTACGCGAGGTTGACCGCTCTCACTTTCGCGCGTTGGAAGACTCCTCCTTCAACGGGCATAAACGGCGGGCCGTGGATCGTGTGGACGACCCCGCGGGACTTGCCGAGGCTGTCCCAAGCGGCAATGCGGCCGAGGATCCCAGCTTTGCTGCTGTGCGTGTGAACGATATCGGGGTTGATACGGCCGATGAGGTCACGCAGTTGGCGGAGGCACCGTCGGTCGTTGAGCGGGCGGACCTCGCGGCACAGGTCCGGGATTTCGTGCATCTCGATCGCTAGGCCGTCCTGGGACCGAAACCGGCTCGCGCGATCGTACAGCGACCCCTCGGGGCCGAAGATGGGTCCATACGCAAGGTGGACGTTGTGCCCAAGGCGGGCTTGGCCTTCGCACGAGAGAACGGTGTTCTCTTGCGAGCCGCCGAGAATAAGCCGGGTAGAGATGTGGAGGATCCTCACGCGAAGAGGATAGTGCGGGAGAGTGGGGTCACTCTTCGGACACTTCGAGCACGATACACCCGGCACCGAAAGGCACCTGGGAGCATCGGATGTCCCAGATCAAGACGTACATGTTGTGATCGCTCAGACGCAAGCAACCCTGGGTCGGATGGAGATCAGTGTCCCCAGAGGGTTTGAACCGCTTGGAACGCTCGCTGGAGGCGGCACCCCCGTGGATCAGGAGTCCGAACCGGTGATGGGTTTCGTATGCGATGACACCGTTTCCGGAGATCGGTTTGATACGGAGCACGCCGTGTTCACCGTATGAAGTCTTGCTCCGGGAGCCCCTGGGCTCGTATGCCGTAACTTCGTACAGGCCGGTCGGTGTATTTCCTTTGTTGAGGAACTGGGTGTCACCGCTGCCGGCCGAGCCTCGGCCGAGGACGGGTACTGTACGGATCGGGTAACCGTCGATGATAACGGTCAGAGTTCCCGGAATGTCACGGTTGGTCTTGAATCGAGCTTTGATCTCAATCCTGGGCCCCGATCCGCCTGCAGATTGGTTGGTCATTCGAAGCTCCTGGCACACCGCGGTGAGGCCGCTGCCGGTCGGTGGGTGCCGACGGCCGATGAGCCCATCATATCCGCGATCCGTTCGATATGATCGCGGATGCCACTCCCCACACGTGAGGCTTTCGTCTCGATGATCGAACCCGCGCGAGACGGGAGGATGACCCTGGCCGTCCCGTTGTCGGTGAAGCTGCTCGCCGATCAGCTCACGCCGGTGCTTGCGTACCGACGGTTGGTGGCTCCGGACGAGCGCACGGCCCCGAGCTTTCTGTTCGAGTCGGTCGAAGGCGGAGAGCGGCAGGGACGGTACTCGATTCTGGGAAGCCGCCCGGCGATTGAGGTCATTGCCCACACCACCGACGACTCCATGGATCGTGTCGAGATCGTCGATCACCGCGACCACCCGGAGCTGGCCGAGAATCTGGATGACGAACGAGAAGAGGACAACCCGTTGTTTGTGCCTCGTGCGATCTCCAGGCGTTTCAAGACACTCATTTGGCCCGCGAGCCCCAGAGACCAGCTCCCTCGGTCCTTTCTTGGTGGTTGGGTCGGGTTTGCGGCGTACGACACGGCAAGGTACGGGGAGCCAGACAAGCTTCCCTTCGCGGGGGCTCCCGCCGACGACCGCGGGCTGCCCACTGTTCACTTCGCGCTCTACGACGGTGTCGTGGTGTTCGATCATGTGGACAAACTCGTCCACATCGTGCAGGTGGCGATGGTCAGGCCCGATCAAGACGCGCACGACGCGTACGACATCGCGGTATCGCTGCTCGAAGAACGCGTGGAAGAGATCCAGCGCCATACGAAGCCGCTCTCGGCCGGTCGCGTCGGGGAAGACCGCCCCCCGTCGGAGATGGCCAGCAACATCACCAAGCCCGAGCACCGCGCGATGGTGGAGCGTGCGAAAGAGTACATCCGTGCGGGCGACATCTTTCAGGTAGTGCTCGGTCAGCGGTTCGAGCGTCGGTCGGCGGTCGATCCCTTCGATGTGTACCGTGCGCTGCGGGCCGTCAACCCGTCGCCGTATATGGGATACGTGCAGTGCCAGGGGTGCATTCTGGTGGCCAGTTCGCCGGAGATTCTCTGCCGGGTCCGCGAGATGGCGGGCACTGGGAGCGGGGCATCGGATCGGCCGAAGAGGTTTCAGGTCACCAATCGGCCGCTCGCGGGAACCCGTCGTCGGGGCGCGACGCAGGAGCAAGACCTCACCCTCGAGCGAGATTTACTGGCGGACCCCAAAGAACGTGCCGAGCACATCATGCTCGTTGATCTGGGCCGCAACGACGTTGGCGTGGTCGCAAACCCGGGCACGGTCGACATCGAGAAAGTGATGGAAGTCGAGCGGTACAGCCACGTCATGCACATCAGCAGCACGGTGACCGGTGAGCTGCGTGAGGGGCTCGACTGCTGGGATGCGCTGCGGGCCGCCCTCCCCGTCGGGACGATTTCCGGCGCTCCCAAAGTCCGGGCCATGCAGATCATCGATGAGCTCGAACGCGTGAGGCGGGGCCCCTACGGCGGCGGATTCGGGTTCGTCGGGCTCGACGGCCAGATGGACATCGCATTGGCTCTTCGCACCATTGTCGTACCCACGGATCGCTTCGACGGCACGAATTGGACGTATCACATCCAATCGGCCGGCGGCATCGTCGCCGATTCCAACCCCGATGACGAGTTTCAGGAAACCGTCAACAAGGCAGCCGGGCTGTCGCGGGCGATCGATGTCGCCGAGCAGGCGTTCCTCGTATCGCCGCATTCCTAGTTATTGCGGAGTTTTTTGAGCGCGTCGAGGCGTTGATCGTGGATCGAGCGGTCGGGTTCGAGCTTCTTGAGAGCGAGCAGTTGCCATTCTGCAGCGTCGAAGTCCTTGCGCTTGATGGCGACCGTCGCCGCCAACTCGCGGGTCCGTGCGTCGTACGGGGCGATGCGGACCGCCCGTAGCGATTTGGCCCAAGACCGGTCCCATTCCCCGCGGACCCCATAGCGATGAGAGAGTTCGGTCGCATAGGCGGCGGAGTATTGCTCTCGAGCGTCGAGATACTCGAGGTGCTCGATCACGAGATCGGCGGCTCGGTCCGCGGCTTTGCCCTGTGTGCTCAGGTACCACGCCACGAGCATCTTGTGCGGGAGCGGATCGACCGGGCGAGCCTTGGCGTAGCGTTCGAGCCAGGGGACGAGTGCTTCGTTGGGCTGGTTCTTTGTTTCGCGCAGCATGAGCCGAACCGCGAGTTCGAGCAGTTCGGGGTGCTCGGGGTGCTGCGATAGGGCGTTCTGGACGTCCGCGAGTGCCGGGGGGCCGTCCTCGCTGAGTTTGAGCAGGTCTTTGACGCGCGGGGTGTCCTTGGGAGGCCTCATGCCCCAGGCCACAACGCGGGTCGCGGCCCAGGACTTGAAACCGTCCAGGAACTCATCGCGTCCGACTTTCAGGTGTTTCTGGAACGCTTCGGCCTCTTTGGCGCCTTTGGCGTATTCGTCCATGAGCAGGAGCGGCGCACGTTCGCCCCAGCGGTCGATGATGTACTCGTACATCCAATGCCCCTGTGCGTAGGCCTGCGACCGGTCGGTAGGCTTCTCGGGCCTCACGAACATCAGGTTGATCTTCTCGAAATCGAAGAGAGTCTCGTCATCAAGCGCCCGAGAGACAATCTGCACCGAGGTGTAGTCCCAGGGAGAATCTTCGAGGTACACCGCGGCCGCCTCCGTAAACCAGTGCGGGAGGCGGTTCTTCGTCCGTGAGAGCGTGACCGTGTGCGTGTATTCATGGCGCACCACGCGGACCCAGTCGTACGGGCCGACGAGGTGGTTGGGTCCCGAGCGGGGCGCCTCCATCGCCACCACGGGTCCCGTGGCCGCCGCGATCGTGTGGATGCGAGGAAGACCGGCGATACGCACGGCGAACCACCGATGATCGGGCATGAGTTCGATCAGGGTCTTGCCCGCGGGCTTGTGATCGATGCCGCCCGGGCCGCCGCCCGTGACGCGCTTGAAATTGTCTTCGAGCGGGCTCAGCATCTCCTTGGCGAGGGTCTCGTCCACGCCGGGCTTGTACCGTACAACAAAATGCTCGCTCTCGACCCGTGCGTACGTGAGCAATTCCTTGATGAGCGTCAGCGAATTCTCCGCACGGCTGTTGAACGGATCCAGCCGGCTTGCTTTAGTCAGCGCATCGAGCGCGGGTAGATCTCGTCCGGCCTGGAGCTCGAGAAGCCCGAGCTCAATGACCGGGGTCGCCCATCCGGGCGCGAGATCGCGGGCTTTGCCGAGGTACCGAGAGGCTTCTTCGTATTGCCTCGCGTCCGAGAGCGTGCGGCCGACCCAGTACGCCGCCTCGGGAGAGCCCGGAAAGGCAGCGTCAAATGCTGCGAGTTCCGCGTCGACGGCCCGAAAGTCAAAGGTGATTGCGGTCGTCGCCGCTTTGCTCGCAAGAAGCATGGGGGCCCCCGGCATGAGCGTCAGCGCGGGCCTGAGAACCTCCATCGCCCCCACGGGGTCGGACTGTCGCACCCGGGCCCGTGCCGAAATGATGGCGGCCGCCACGGAATCGGGATCGATCGCGCGGAGTTTGCCGGCGATCTCTTCGGCACCCGCAAAGGAAAAACTATCGACCGCGAGCATCCCCAGCGTGAGCAACACCTCCGCGGATCGCGGGCAGAGCCTCAGGGCCTCTCGACCGGCTTCCTCGCCTTGGGCCTCGTTGTCTTTGTCGTTGAGAACCATGGCCTCGATGAGCCGGACACGCCAGGAGAGTGCGTCGAGCTCAGTGCGGGCCTTGGAAAGTGCCGCCATCATGGCCTTGAAATCGCCCGACTGGGAGACCCCGCCGGTTACCGCCTCGGGAAGCCTCGAACGAAGCAACCAGGCGCGAACGCCCTCGGCGACCTCATCAGCGTCCTTCGACGCCAGCCCGGCAGTCGTGGCCGATGCCCACGCTTCGGCTGCCTCTTTGGCCTTGCCCGTCATCAGCTCGGCCTCGCCGGCGAGTCGGCCTCGACGGGCTGATTCGGTCGCAACCCCCGACAGGATTTCCAAGGCTTTGGACGCTTCGCCTCGCCACATCATTGCCTCGGCGGCGTCGAGCGGGTCGGCCCCGGGCTCGGCGAACGCCGCGTCGGCCCACTTGCCCGCGATCAACGCTGCCCGCGCCTTGCGTGCCGGCGTGTCGAGGTCGTCTTGCGTCCAAACACCGAAGCGGATACGGAGTTCCCGCCGTTCATTGTCGGTCAGGTGCGGGGCCGCGAGGAGTTGCACCACGGGGTCGCCGGGCTGGGCCGCCGGACATGCCGTGCCCGTGAGAAACCAAGCGGTCAGGGCAACCACAGTTGTGCGGATCATTCGACGCTCCTCTCCTCGCCGGGCGAGCTGGCCCGTCGAGCAAGACTACTTGGGTGTCGTTGATGGCCCGGCGTTGCCGGGGTCGGCCTTGGGGGAGGGTTCAGGTGGTGCTGTTGATTCCGGCTTCACTGCGGGTGCAGTGGGGGCCGGCATGTCGGTGCTCGCGGGAGCCACCGGGGCGTGCTCTCGGAAATCGGTGCTCACGACGTCCCAGCCTTCCGGGGCGTCAGTACTCATCAGGGCGGTATCAATGGTGGCGTCCCGGCCAGTTTTGACGTTGATCAGTTGCACAATGGTCGAGTCGCCGTTGCGGTTCTTCGTCATTGCCATGCGGGGGAGAAGGCGTCCGGGCTTGCCGTCCTTTCCCTCTTCTTCACGGTACCAAAGACGGATCTCTCGGTAGGGATCCGCGCGCTCGTATTCCGCCTTTGGAATCAGCCGCAGCTGCGTCGCCCCTTTCACAAACGTCCGGAGCGAGTCTTCGCTCAGAGCGTCTTCGACGGCAACGACTTCTGCGTTGTACCGCCGGAGAATCTCATCGCGCTTCTGACCCATCGGGATGGGCAGGGGACCTTCGCCGAGCTTGAGAGGGTCGAAAGTCTCGCCCGGGGCTACAACCTCTCGGCGGTTGATCCGTTTCTGATCTGGGTTTTTATCGGCGTAGAACCGCCCGTCAAACGCGTGGATCCGCGTCTCGTTCTTCTGCCTCGTCCCCACGATGAGCGTGTCGAATCGCACGGCGAACCTTCGAACAACTTTGGCGTCCTCGGGCTTGCCGCCCACACCCGGGATGATCCGGACACGGTCAAAGAACAGCTCTCCGATGCGCACCTGCCGGTCGCCCTCAAGATCGAATGTGCGGTCGTAGCTCAGGTCCGCGCGGAGCTGATCGATCCCTTCATCGCCGGATTCGAGCTTTGAAAGCAGTTCTTCGGCGGCCCGCGCCGCGTCGGACTTGGCCGCCGAGGCATCGGGTATTGGTGCCTCGGGCTGCGCAGGCGGAACTACCTCGGGCTGTGCGGGCTGCGTCGACCACAGGATCAGCGCCGCATTGATGATGAGTGTCGCGATGGACATGTCGTTTCCTTTGACGCGCCCCATCATGGAGCGGATCCGGTTGTCGGATCGTTCACACCATGATCGGCCGCCTTGTTCGGGATACGATAGTACCGGAGAGTATCCCTATGCGAAACATCGGCTTCCTGATCGTGCTTCTGGCGGGAATGGGCATCTCGGTCATGGCGTTGTCCCTTTGGGACGCCACAGGCCGGGCCAGCTTCACACAGATCCCCTCCGCCCGGTTGGCAAAGATGGAGCACGCCTCGGCAACCCCAGACGTGCTCGCCGATCTCGGGATGAACGACAAGGCCGGCGAGCCCGCCAAGATCGATAACGCCTTCAAATTCGGGATGTTCCCGGCGGGTGCAGGAAATAACCTCGCCGACGCCGCTTCTGTGGCCTCTGTCGCCGGGCCCGCGATCTTGACCGTCCTCATCGCGGGGCTGCTCTCCAAGGCTCCGCGCCCCAGCGGCAAATAGCATTCCTCAAGAAGGCGGGAGCAATCGCGACAGCACGGCCTCGCGAACCGTCTTTGCGTCCGCCGACGCCCCCACTTTCTTCATCACTTCCCCGACCAACCTGCCCGCGGCCTGCACTTTCCCTGCGCGCACATCCTCGGCGGCCTTGGGGTGTGCCGCCACAGCCTCATCGATCCAACGGGCCATCGCCGCGTCGTCGCGGACGATGAGCATGCCGCGTTCGTGGGCGATCGACTCGGGGGCACCCTCCCGCAGGTCCGGTTCGCACATGAGCCCGAAGAGTTCGTCGGCGCTTGCCGCGCTGATCGCTCCCGATTCGCGCAAAGCAGCGATCCCGGCTACAGAGCCCGCGGTGATCCCAAGGGCGTGCACGCCCACGCCTCGCTCGTTGGCGCGTTTCAATCCGCTCTGCAACAGGAAGTTCGCAGCGACACGCCCGGCCGATGGGGCCGACATCTGCTTCACGCATTCCTCGTAAAACCGACAGAGCCCTGGCTCTTCGGTCAGGGCCGCAGCCTCCTTGGCGCCAAGCCCGAACTCCGAAACGAACCGCCGTTCCTTGATGTGCGGGAGTTCGCCTACTCGTCCTCGGATGCGCCCGAGCCACGCCTCGTCGATTGCCACGGGGGGCAGATCGGGATCGGGAAAGTACCGATACTCGTGCGCGTCTTCCTTGTCGCGCTGCAACACGGTGTGCTGCCGGTTGTCGTCCCAACCTCGTGTGGTCTTGGTCCCAGGACCCATGACGACCCCGTCGGCGAGCCACCGTCCGGGCTGCTGGGCCACCTCGTGTTCGATTGCTCCTTTGACGCTCTTGAAGCTGTTGAGGTTCTTGACCTCGGTGATCGGCGTCCGGACGTGGCGGCCGTCTGTAAGAGTCAGCTCCGTGTTGATGTTTGGCTCAAACCGGATGTGACCGCGCTGCATCACGCCGCGGGTCACGCCCAGGAACACGCACACCCGCCGAAGCCAGCGACAAAACGCGACCACATCCTCGGCGCTCTGAAAGTCTGGCTCGGTCACAATCTCCAACAGCGGCGTCCCGGCCCGGTTGAAGTCAACAATCGAGTGATCGATCGCGTGCCCTCCCGGAGCCTCGTGCTGCAACTTGCCCGCGTCTTCTTCCAGGTGGGCGCGGATGATCCCGATTCGCAGTGGGCCAGCGGGCCCCTCGAACTCGACGGCCCCGCGCGAGCACAGCGGCTTGTCAAACTGACTGATCTGGTATGCCTTGGGCATGTCGGCGTAGAAGTAGTTCTTCCGGTCCCATTTGCTGTACGCCGAGATTGTGCATCCCAGGACAAGCCCGACCGCCGCAGACATCTCGATGGCTTCCAGGTTCATCACGGGAAGCGCTCCCGGAAGCCCCAGCACCGTTGGGTCCGTCAGCGTGTTGGGCTCGGGATCGACGTCCGAGGCATAGCTCGGGTTTGCCGACCGAGAGAACATCTTGCTCCGGGTGGCGAGTTCGACGTGGACTTCGAGCCCGATGATGGGCCGAACCGACACGATCTCGGCAACGCGCGTCTGCATGAGAACATCATAGAAGACGTGTCACGCCAGGGGCTTGGGAGGCAGCCTCAGCACACGGTTGGCAAGCAAGGCCAGCGGCCCCGGCGCCACTCGGATTGCCTCGCGCAGCACATCGGGCATCGCTGTCCGTGCGATCGCAACAAACGCGAGCGAGCAGGTGGTGCCGATAAAGAGGAAACGAATCCCCTCGATGAGCCGGCCTGTGGTGCTCGACGAATATCCAAGCGAGGCGACGCGTTCGGCGATCCAATTTGCAGAGGGGTGAGCGGCCGACACGATCGAAACGGTGACCGACTCTTCGTCGATCGACCATTGACGCACCACGAGATGGCCGAGCTTCAGCGAGTGATCGGCATACCACGCCAGTCCCGCGGCGAGCACCGCCAGGAGCCAAGGCCAGAACATTTCCGGCAGCACCTCACGGTTCTGAACGCCCATACCCTTAAAAACCCAGAGCGTGATGGCAACGCGGCCCAGCGCGAGCGTGCCTCCTGTGAACCATGCCATCGATTCCGCATCGACGCCCAGCCCGGGGATCCACCCGTTGGCGGTGACGATGCCCGCGACAACCGCGGCGAGAGTAAAGGCAATCCCCTCCGCAAACGACGTGAAGCACCACGCCTTGGTGTGCTTGCGCGCCACCATGATGGCGGTCGTCAGCCCGTACAGGATGCGGAACGGGAAAAACAGCCCGAAGATCATGATCGCCGGGGTCGCGGCGGACCATTTGCCGTTGAATATCAGCTTCTCGAGCGGGTCCATGACCACGCCGAGCCCCAGGCTTGCGATCGACCCGATCATCATCATGCCCGATAGCGATCGCATTGCGGCTTGTCGCATTCGGACGAGGTCGTCCCGGAGCCGTGCGAACACCGGCGTGAGCACAAGTTGGAGGTTGTACGACAGCAACACGCCGATCTGGGCCGTCATCTCATAAGCCCAGTAGTACACCCCGTTGATGACCGTGGCGGTCTCGTTGGCGACTCCAAGCCTCGTGAGCACGGGCTTCATGACGAGGTACGGTCCCCGGTCGATGAGCAGGTTGGCCATGGATCCAAAGATCAGCCACTTTGACTGTTCGTACACACCACGCCAGGTGTGCCTCTCGGCGGGCCGCTTCCACGGAGCGTCCCGCGTGAGCCACCAGGCTCCGATGCTCTCGATGAGCGCACAGATAATCGCCGGGTACATGAAGCTCATGGCCCCCAGCGCCATGAACGCGAAGCTGACGGTAGAAACCTGGCGGACGAGTGCCGACACCACCATCAGCCAGCTCGTCGCGCTAAACCGCAAGTCGAGACGGAGCTTGGCTTGCAGGATCGCGCCCGGAGTTCCCAGCGGCATCGCCACCGCAAGAATCAGGAGCATCTGCGTGAGTTCGGGGGTCTCAAAGTAGACGTTCGCCAGGGGGTAGGCCACTGCCGCAATAAACAACGCGACCGATATGTTGAACCATGCCGCGAACCAGAAGATGCGACCCGAGAGACCTTTGTATTCATCGGGCCGATGCTGCACCAGAATGTCACGAACCCCAGCATCCTGGCAGATCGAGAGCAATTTGGTCGTGGCCACTGCCATTGCGACCAGCCCGAATTCGGCCTTGGTCAGCTTCTGCCCCACCATGATCTGGGATACAAACGTTAAGACTTTGACCATCATGGTCGCGGCCAGCATCCATGTGGCGCCCGCGCCCACGGCGTGTCCCATCCCCTTAGGACGTCCGTCGGTATTCGGGTTGGCGGTGGTGTGAGGCATTGGGCTTGCTACGGTTCCATGCTATCGCACCCAAGGGCCTGCTTTCGACCCCGGGGTATGTTTCATCGGCGAACCCTTCCCGGAATCCATCCGATATAGTCGTTTGCTTTAACGTCCCGGAGAGACCGATATGGCGTCTGCAAAGCTCGAACTGTCTGGAAAGAGAGTTATTGTCACCGGCGGGGCGGGGTTCCTCGGTCGGGCCGTCTGCGAGAGCCTGCGTGCACGGGGAGTGAAGCCCGAACATCTGTACGTTCCCCGGCGCGCACAATTTGATCTCACCTGCGAGTCTGATGTCGCTCGCCTGGTCAGAAACGCTTTCGGGAAGGACAAGGTGGACCTCATCGTTCATCTGGCCGCGGAAGTCGGGGGGATCGGGGCCAACCGGGCCAATCCCGGCCGATACTTCTTCGCCAACATGGCCATGGCTCTCCATCTCATCGAGCAGGCGCGTCTCGACGGCCTCCACGAACGCGGGGGCAAGTTCGTCCAGGTCGGTACGATTTGTGCCTACCCCAAGTTCACGCCCGTCCCCTTCCGCGAGGAAGAGCTCTGGAACGGGTACCCCGAGGAAACCAACGCCCCGTACGGCGTCGCCAAGAAAGCCGCATGGCAGATGCTCGACGCGTACAAGCTCCAATACGGGTTCAGGGGGGCTTATGTGCTGCCCGTCAATCTCTACGGCCCGTTCGATAACTTCGATCTCAACTCGTCGCACGTCATCCCGGCGCTCATCCGCAAGTGCGTGGAGGCCCAGAAACGTGGCGACCGCGAGATCGTGTGCTGGGGAACCGGATCGGCCAGCCGAGAGTTCTTGTACGTCGATGATGCTGCGGAGGGAATCGTCAGAGCCGCCGAGTTGATGGACGAGCCCACGCCGATCAATCTCGGGGCCGGGTTCGAGATCACGATCAAGAGCCTCGTCGAACTGATCGTCAAGCTCACCGGGTTTGCCGGCAAGATCACGTGGGATCCCACGAAACCCGACGGGCAGCCCAGGCGGTGTCTCTCGACCGATCTGGGCCAGAAATTGCTTGGGTTCAAGGCGTCGATGGGCTTCGAGCAAGGGCTCACTCGCACCATCGAGTGGTATCGTGCCAACGGCTGACGCGCACCCGGTCAGACTTTGAGGAACGAATACTCTTCCGCCGAGGGAGAGATGCTAAACAGCTTGTAACCATGGCGTTCGAGAAGGTCGATCGACGCCTGAGTTCGGTTGTTGCCGATACCGGGGAAGCGGTGGTGGTATTCAACCAAGAGCTGCCGGATCGGGATCTTTCGCGCCAATAGGTCCTCGATGACCTCGTATTCCGACCCCTCGATGTCCATCTTGAGTAGGTCGATGTGGTCGTGGCCTAGCTCTTTCATGATTCCCACAAGTTCACGGACGGGCAGCACGATGCGTTCGGTCTTGTTCGCCCGTTCGACGACCGAGAGCGAGACGTGGTTGGGGTTTTCGGGGGCATGAAAGACCAGCTCACCGTCGGTGGGGGCGATGCCATATTCGTGCAGAACAAACTGGGGCGGGAGGTTCTGGGCCTTGACCCAGCGGATGGATTTGGGCGTCGGGTCGAAGCCATGGACGACGGCTCCGAACTTCGCGATGAACCCGAGGTCGAAGGAGATGTCCTCGCCGATCCCGGCGGAGTACACGATGCTGTCTTTAGTGATGGAGGTGGGATTGAAATTCCAACCACCGTACTCGGTCCCGATGCGGAGAACCGGGCATGACATCGAAGGCTTCCCGACGACGACAGGTGGTTTGATGAGTCGCTTGATCCACCTCAGGGTTCGACGGACCATGATTGAGTCTCCGTTGTCCGAGCCAAGCTCGGGACGTCTTGTGCTTAAACCACTTCAAGTGGGGTGCGGCGAGCGATCCCCGTCTGCAAGGCTGAACTATCGGCGGAAGCCCTTCCTGGGCTCCGAGACTAGGTGGACCCAAAGCAAGAATCATGTTCGAGGGTCTTGTTCGGGTTGTGTTTGATCGGGTTATCAGTAAACTGCTGATGTGGCGGGTTGGTTGAGCAGCGGTGATCGAACTCTTGGAGTCGGAACATGAAAAATGCGGTGTACGTTCTTTTGGGTGGGGCTATTGCGATGGGCACATCGGCTTCGGGGCAAACGATGTCGTCGCCGTTGCGATTGGTCGATCAGCAGCCGGTGTCGTACGCGAGGGTCGTGGAGCGCGATGCGAGAGCGGTGAGTGCGCTGGCCGGAATGGTCGAGAACGAAGAAGTGATGGTCCGGGAATTCCCGAGGGCCGACGGCGGGCTGAGCGATGTCCGGCTTCGCCGAATCACGATTCTTGCTCCCGGGACGCGGATCTCGATGGGGGGAATTGGCGGGATTACGATGGTCGAGCCGCCCGCGGTGACGCTGCTGAGCGGATCGGTCGACGGTGACCACGAGACGCGCGTGTTCCTGTCGCTGAGCGACTTTGGGACTAATGGGTTTATCGTTGGACAAGACAGAACGGAAGTGATATCGAGCGGGCCGACGAGCGACGGCGCGATCACGATCTATCGCCTCGACGGGCTTCCCGAGGGGATCATTCGCTGGGGACAGTACCTGTGCGGGAGCGACGTACTCGACGGACCCGTGGGCCATGCACACGGCGGCGGCGGGAGTGGTGGGGGTGGTGGATGGGGATCACGCGGCTTGCCGTGCCGACGGGCTGACATCGCCATCGAGACCGACTGGGAGCTGACACGTGACACGTTCGGGGGCAACACGGCGGCCTCGTCGGCATACGTCATCACGCTGATGGCCGCGGTGTCAGAGATCTACACCCGAGACATCAACACTCGGCTGCGGGTCAACTTCCTTCGGGTTTGGTCGGACGATACTGACCCTTACTCCACATCGGGCACACTCAACCGGCTCTTCGAGTTCCAGAATTGGTGGAACGCCA
>Ga0209573_1000898_pt1 | contig 52395 bp, 39 predicted proteins | sample TNRBio252014_DNA_FD_185870 | JGI IMG/M metagenome (GOLD analysis project Ga0209573, IMG submission 185870) | Wastewater treatment Type I Accumulibacter community from EBPR Bioreactor in Madison, WI, USA - TNR Reactor_6/25/2014_ DNA (SPAdes)... | ecosystem: Engineered > Bioreactor > EBPR >... | reverse complement strand
ATTGCATGTCTTATTCACCTATTAAGTGTAGATCTGATTTTTAATTACTATGCAATATAAACGAATGAAAGGCTAGTTTCGTTGAATAATAATTGATTTTTATGAAAAATAATCGCGGAAATTAGGTAAAATGAACATTTCCTTACCAACAGCAACAAGCGATTTAAAAAAATTAGTTAAAAAAAACATCATTCAACGCATTGAACCAAGCGCTTCATCTCGATCATTTTATTTCATATTAAAATCCTAGTACCGCAACCAGTAAATCCCGTCTGTTTTGATTTTCTCTGGGGGCAACCACAAGGGCTGCCCCTACAAGATATCACTGGAGTTGCCTAATTAAAAAATTGTCGGAAATGAATATTTCTTGTATGGGTATCCCCTTGTGGGTGCCCCCAGATGGTCTTTGTAATAGACGGTATTTACTGGTTGCAGTACTAATGAATTCAAACAACATTAGAGTAAAATATTTTCAATTATGTGCGGAATAAACGGCAAAGATTCAATTTGAGCTCGACTACTTTTTAGCAGTTTGAACACACAAATCTTAAATAGAAGGCAATCATGCAATATTAATTATATAAAAGAGTTTAGCTGACCTTTATTTTCAAAAAATATCCAACAAAGTGCATACACAACTATGCGAGTTATTGCCTATAAAATTTTGCGGTTTTTAAAATTTTTAATTACTTTTATGAAATAACTGAAATTTTAAGTTAGTTTTCACTCTAAATAGTCTACTAAGGGATGCAATTTTTCTGGCATTTATATTGCTTAAGCTATGAAAACAAAAAATATTATTGGAGACTATAATGAACCCTTTTAAAAACATTTTGCTTGCAGTGGATTTTACAGAACATAGCGACTTTACTTTACAAAGTGCAATTCATTTTTGCCAAGAAACAAAGAGTACATTATCGCTTATCCATGTTGTTTCAGTAGAGGGTGCAGACCCCAAAATGGAGGTTAAACTAAAAATTGGAAATAACAAACTAGAAAAAACCATCAAAAAAATTCAAGATCAAGGAGTAGAAGTACCGCATACAAAAGTTGTGGCAGGCAATATTGAAAAGCATACAATGTTTTTTGCAGATGCTATTAAAGCGGATGCCATTTTAATTGGATCAGGTAATGATCACCAAAATAAAAAACATCGTCTTGGTGGTAATGCAGAAGCAATTTTGCGTTACTCTTCAATTCCAGTCTTTATTTTAAAAGATACTTGGTACCCACTAAAAGGTAAAATTGCTTGTCTGGTAGATATTTCTGACCAATCGCATGCCGTCATAAAATCAGCTATTGATTTTGCAAAACATATTGGCTCCGAGTTAGTAGTCATACATTCAATAGAACAAGGGCCTTATGGCTTCCAATTAACGGAATTAGGTTATGCGTATGCTGAAAGAAATTATTATGACCTTCAAACAGCCCCCATTGAAAACTTCTTAAAGCAATTCGATTTTAAGGGTGTAACATGGAGCTTAAAAATATTAAATGGTTTGGCAAAACATATGATATCGGATTACATCCTCAAACATCCTTTTTCTTTGACCATAATGGGGTCGGCATCTAGAACAGGGATTAGTAGGTTTATTTTAGGTAGTGTTGCGGAAACCATTTCAAGAAACATTGACACCCCATGCTTAATTATAAAATCAAAATAGTTTTTACGAATAAATGAGTTTAAGGAGTTCAATGTGATAAAATCAGTATTATTAGCAGTCGATTTCACAGACCATAGCAAATTGACTTTACAAAGTGCAATAAAGTTCTGCCAAGAAGGCAATTGCAAGTTATCCCTAATTCATGTAATAAAAAATATTAATACTATTTCAGAATCTGAGCAGAATCAGTTGAACCGTAAAATTGATGATCTTGCAGATTTAGTTCAGTCACACAATATTGAAGTTTCGCATGTAAAAGTGGTAGGTGGAAATGTGGAAGAAAATGTAGTCTTTTTTTCTGAAAGCATTCAAGCAGATGCGATATTATTAGGATCTGGTAATTTTCATAACCATAAAAAACATCGCTTAGGTAAGCAAGCAGAAGCCATACTTAGGTTGTCATCTATACCTGTAATCATTACTAAAGATTCACCGATAAACTTTAATGGCAAAATTGCCTGCCCTATTGATTTAACAATTGAATCTGAGAAAGTCATTAAAGCCGCTATCACCTATTCAAAACAAAGCAATAGCGAACTGGTAATAATTCATGCAATTGAAGCACCGGCATATGGTTTTCTAGGTTCAAGTTTAAACTTTTTAAATTCAAACCAAGAATATTTAGATAGCAAGACAAAAGAAATAAATGAATTTTTAAAGCAATTCGATCTGATAGGAATTAACTGGTCAATAAAACTACTAAACGGCACACCTGCTATTGAAGTTACAAACTATATCAAAAGCCAAACATTTTCTATGACTATTATTGGAACTGCTTCTAGAACTGGCGTCAGTCGTTTTATACTTGGTAGCGTTGCAGAAACCGTCATCAGAAACATTGATACCCCTTGTTTGGTTATAAAAGAAAAGGATAATTTTGGAGATATCATAATTTTATAATCAAATAATTCTTGTTATATCAAAACAATTGAAATTCAGCTTACTGGCAAAACGACATCAAGTAAGGCTGATGGAAAAAATACTTTACACCTTTTGGCTAATTCTCGTTTACACAAGTAGGGGCATCCCTTGTGGGTGCCCAAGAGAAGACGATGGAGTGAAAAGAGTAATTCACATCTTGAATCCTTCATAATTCCTTTCTGTATTTAGGCACCTCCAGGGCACCCACAAGGGATGCCCCTACAGGGTTAATAAAATATTGTGTAATGTATTATTTCCATTATCCTAAAACGATGAGTGCCATCAAAGCATATTTGAAATCACAAGACTTTTTACTGCATTCAGCATTTCAGACTCTTCATCTGGCTTGATTACGGCTACATATACTTGACTTTGTGAAGTGCTTATGATATGAACCGGCGATTTATCATTCTTTTCTAAATTAACTTTTAAATCAACCCCTAAATATTGAAAATATTGCATTATTTTTTTTTGAGTTATGTGACAATTTTCGCCAATGCCTCCTCCAAAAACAATTCCATCTACTCCGCCTAAAAGAGTAATATAAGCACCTAAGAATTTAGCGATACTTCTGCAATATAGATCAACCGCTAGTTGTGATTTTTTTGATTTATGTTGAATTAAGTTTTGATAATCGGTGATATTGGAAATTCCTTTTATACCAGAATCAAAATTTAGCATTGTTTCGATTGTAGAAACGCTGAACCCTGATTTCAGTAAATAGATAAGTATGCCTGGGTCAATACTACCAGATCGTGTGCTCATCATTAAACCATCTAAAGGCGAAAAGCCCATGGAAGTATCAATTGGTTTACCGTTCAAGAATGCAGCAATCGAAGAACCTCCGCCTAATTGCAAAGTAATCACTCGATTTATACTTTTCTTATTTTTGAAAAACTTTTCAAATTGCCTTAGCATTGATTGGTGAGCAAAACCATGAAATCCTAATTTTTGAATACCATACTTTTTGGATAAATTGTTAGGAATAGGATATGTTTTGCTGACTTCTGGTAAATCATAAAAAAAGGATGAATCAAAACAGGCGATACACTTCATATTCTTTTGGACTTGAGTTTTAATCACTTTGTACCAATTTAGCATGATTTGATTATGAATAGGTGCTAATTTTTCCCCTTCTTTAATACCAGCTAATATATTTTTTGTCAATATCTGAACAGAAGGGTAATTGCGCCCACCATGCACAACTCGAAACACCGTTATGTTTATTTTATGTTGTAAGTTAATTAAATTATTTAGAAATAACCTTATATTTTTGATTTCTGCAAGTTTCTTGGAAAATTGCTCGACTAAAATAGGTTTTCTGTTTTTGAATTCATAAATAGATCCCTTAACAGATGAACTGCCAAGGTTTAATATTAAGATTTTTTTAGTAGAATTTAAATATTTCATAAAATCAAAATGAAAATATTTCGCATTTACTCATGCGTATCAATTAAACAACTAATTATATCCATTCGGGTTTTTCTGTTGCCAGTTCCATGCGCTAGCAGCCATATCTTCAAGAGTGTATTTTGTAATCCACCCTAATTCTTTTTCAGCTAAACCAGCATCTGAAACCACTTCAGCAACATCACCAGGGCGACGCGGGCCAACTACCGTTGGAATCTCTTTACCGGAAGCCAGACGAATGGCATCGATCATTTCTTTTACGCTAACACCTAAACCAGTGCCGAGATTATAGACAAACAAACCATTATCTTTGCTAATCTTTTCTAGTGCCCTAATATGTCCCATTGCCAAATCAACAACATGAATGTAATCGCGCACACCTGTGCCATCTTTTGTATCATAGTCATCACCATGAATTACAACTTTTTCTCTTACACCTACTGCAACTTGTGTTACAAATGGTAATAAATTATTTGGTGTGTCATTAGGGCTTTCGCCAATTTCACCAGAAGAATGGGCACCGACGGGATTAAAATACCTTAATATGACAATATCCCAATTATGTGCTTTTTGAATATCTTTTAATATAAATTCAATCATATACTTGGTGCGACCATAGGGGTTTGTATGACCTAGATCTGCCGTTTCAGGTATTGGGTTTGATTTAGGTTCGCCGTATACGGTAGCAGAAGATGAAAAAACTATTTTTGTCACACCTGCGTTTGCCATTTCTTCAAATAAGACTAAACTGCCAACTACATTGTTTTGATAATAGTCCATAGGTATCGAATTGGATTCCCCTACTGCTTTTAAACCAGCAAAATGAATTACGGCATCAATTTTGTGTTTGGTAAACAACGCTTTTAAGCCATCACCATCAAGAAGATCTAATTCATAGAAACAAAAATCTTTGCCACTTAATTTTTTGACACGATTCAATGATTCCATTGAACTGTTACTAAAGTTATCCATTACTACAACTTCATAGCCTTCATTTAACAGTTCTAATACGGTATGACTACCAATATACCCTGCGCCGCCAGTTACCAAAATCGTTTGTTTCATCGAAAAGCCTCAAATACAATTTTCAAGTAGTATATGAAAATAACATGTAAAGCAAGAAATAGAAGATTAAAGTAAAGATATGGAACAATTTATATACGAATTTTTTAATAATATAGTTAAAAATTAGGCATAAAAATATTCATTAGAGCAGATTGGACTTTAATTATTAGGCTACCAAAAGGAAGCCTCATTTGAGGCTTCCGATCGGAGTAAGTAAAAATATTAAATAATTACTGTAATAATGCTAATACAGATTGAGAGCTTGCATTAGCTTGAGATAAAATAGATGTACCAGCTTGAACTAAAATTTGTGATCTTGTGAAGTCAGCTGTTTCTGCTGCAAAATCTAGATCTCTAATTCTACTTTCAGAGTTAGTAATATTTTCTATTGAAACGCCCAAACTATTAATATTAGTTTCAAGGGTATTTGTTTGAAACGCACCTAATCTTGCTCGAGTTGAGGCAATATCAGTAATGGCTTCATCAACAATTCTAACAGCTTGATCAGCATTTGTTGCAAGACTATTAGCGCCACCCGACTTTAAGCTAGATAAGCGACCTTCTCTAACGCCTAAGTTGAATGAACTAGTGCTGGCGATACCAACAGATTCTTGGTTGTTAGGGTCGGTATATGCACCCAATTGAAACAACAAACCTTCACTATTAATATCAAAGCTACCTGTTGAATTTGCTGTAGCACCAACAAAATCAGTACGCGCAGCATCACGACCAGAAACTACATTACTGGGTCCTGAAGCAGTTGCGGTTCTACCTGTGGCAGTATTAAAATCAAATGCGATTGATCCGCTAAAGGTAGGTGTATTTGAAGAAATGGTTCTTCCTTTACCTAAAGAAGAAGCACCTAAAATTGTACCTTCGATATCAGTACCTCTATCAGACACTACATCTAAAGAGTTTGATGCCGATGCATTTGTGCCTAGTAAAAGACCATTTCCATCGATATCTTCAATTTTAACAAATTGTTCTGAACCCACATCTGTACTTGCAAATACAACGGAATTACCGGTACCAACTCGTGCCGTAACACCTGTATTTTCGTGTAAGTTATCAATTGCGTCTACAATTTGTGTTAATGTAGAACCAGCCGCAAATGAAATTTGTTGTGAGCCTCTTGCTCCTGTGATTTGAATCGTTGAATTTTCATTCAAGGTTGCTGAACCAACATCAACTGTTATTTCTGCAAACTCGGCTAATTTTGTGATGGTATAACCAATGTTTTTTGAACTTTGAGTTCCAAGTTGAACTCTGTTTACACTCAATTTATCAATTGAAGTGCTAACATTTGCTATTTCAAAACTGGAAGAGCCGTTAAGTAATTTTTTACCTGCATATTGAGTCGTGTCAGAAATTCGATCAATTGAGTTAATCGCTGAATCAACTTCAGACTGATTCGCATCTAATTGATCTTGGTCGATTGTACCTAAGTTTGCTGAATCAACAGCTAATCTTCTTACAGATCTTAGCAATGAATTCACTTCATTTAGAGCACCTTCTGCAGTACCAATTACATTGACGGCTTTTTGAGAGTTTTCAACTGCTTGTTTTAAACCAACAATTTGACCTCTTAATTGTTCACTGATAATTAAACCCGCTGGGCTATCAGCACCTTTGTTTATTTTAAGACCCGAGGACAATCTTTCCAACGAATTTGAAAACGCACTATTCGATTGGGTTAACTGTCTTCCAGCCTTGATGGAATTAATGTTGTTGACTATTCGTAGTCCCATTTGTAAATCCTCCTTGATTTTAATTTTCGGCATCCATGCCTAAATCTTTTGTTTTTTCCCAGATTTCTCCTTAAATAAATTAATAAAGCGACCAATACCAATCCGCTACTGTTATCGACACCTATGGCGATTTTCTTTAATCAATAAAACATTTGAAATTGAAAAATATAAAAAAGAAAATTTTAAATAGGCAATTATCGCCTTAATAGTTTTCAATTAGAAAATTACAGAGGGCGATTGCCCTCTGTATTAAAATAATGTTAAGCTAAAAGTCTTAAAATAGATTGAGCACTAACATTTGCTTGAGATAAAATTGAAGTACCTGCTTGAACTAAAATTTGCGATTTAGTAAATGCAGCTGTTTCAGATGCAAAGTCTAAGTCTCTAATTCTACTTTCTGAGCTTGTAATATTTTCAATTGCTACTCCCAAACTATTGATGTTAGTTTCTAAGGTATTCGCTTGAAATGCACCTAATCTTGCTCTAGTGCTTGCAACATCAGTTATAGCTTCGTCAATAATCTTAAGAGCTTGATCTGAATTTGTAGACAAATCATTTGCACCACCAGATTTCAGTGAAGATAAACGCCCATTTTGTCTACCAAGGTTATAAGTGCTAAAGTTTTCAATACCAATTGACTCTTGGTTATTTGGGTTTGTGTAAGCACCCAATTGAAATTTTAAACCTTCGCTATCAACATTGAAACTACCTGTGCTGTTTGCTGGTAACGCACCAGGGGCAACACGAGCTGCATCTCTACCTGTGACACCTAAAGCAGGGTTTGACGCTGTCGCAGTTCCTGTGCCAGCTGCAGTTGCATAATCAAAAACAATAGAACCCGAAAATACTGGGTTGTTTGTTGACAAAACTCTACCGACGCCTTGTGCCGTCGCACCATTGATAGAACCTTGAATATCCGCACCTCTATCGCTTGCAATAGAGACACTGTTGCTTGCAGATGCGGTGTTACCAATTAAGGTACCATTGCCATCAATATCTTCTATTTTAACGACTGCATCACTGCCAACTTCTGTTGAAGAAAACACTAATGTATTTGCAGCAGTTCCAACTCTAGCAGTAACACCAGTATTTTCATAAAGAGAATCTACAGCATCTGCTAAGTCTTGTAATGTAGAACCAGCCGTAAAGCTAATTTGTTGTGAACCACTTGAACCTGTAACTTGAATTGTAGTATCTGCATCCAATGTTGCTGCACCAATATCTACGCTAACTGATGCAAATTCAGCTGCCGCATTAATCTTGTAGTCAACTGCTGTTGTAGTTTGATTTGTAAGTTGTATTCTGCTTATCGAAAGTTTTTGAATACCAGAATCAACACTTGATGTATCAAAACCAGAAGAACCATTTAAAAGCTTTCTACCAGAATATTGAGTAGTGTCTGCAATTCTGTCTAATGAATTGATTGCTGAATCTACTTCTGCTTGATTCGCATTCAATTGGTCTTGATCAGTTGCACCTAAATTCGATGAATCAATGGCTAGTTTTCTGATCGAAAGAAGTAAGCTACTCACTTCACTTAATGCACCTTCTGCTGTACCAATGACATTCACAGCTTTTTGTGAATTTTCTACAGCTTGCTTTAAGCCACCTACTTGACCTCTTAATTGCTCACTAATAATCAATCCTGCAGGAGCATCCGCACCTTTGTTGATTTTTAAGCCAGATGAAAGTCTTTCTAATGATTGTGAAAAACCAGCATTCGATTGTACTAATTGCCTCCCTGCTTTTATCGAATTAATGTTATTAATTAAACGCAGCCCCATAAAAATCCTCCTTGAAAAAATTTTGGCATCCCAACCAATTTTAAACCAATCCGTTCAAGTATTCCCAATACTTGAATTTTTTTACTCTAAGCTTCTCATCCCACCGAGAATACTTATTGCTCCTGAAAGATACCTTTCAAGATGATCCCGTATCTTTTTCTATCGGTAATATTAACTTTAACTTTAGTTTAAAAAAATTTTTTTTGAAAATTTATTGAATAAATATATTTATGAATGTATTGAATATTCAAAATGTTCTGTAAGCTATTGAGTTTTAATATTTTATAATAAAATAGACTTGCGAAATTCACAAAAAAATATTTGCATGGCAATGAAAACTAATTAAAATATAGTACGGTATATTTGCAGAATGTAAAAAAAAGAAGGGAATTTAAAGCGGGCGAAGAGATTCGAACTCTCGACCTTCTCGTTGGCAACGAGACGTTCTAGCCACTGAACTACGCCCGCAAAAAATCGAGGCAGGATTATAAAATAGACTTTTTTGAAATCAAGAGTTTAATAGAATGAAATTTTTTTTATCGATAGTTATTTATGTTGAAAATTCTACTAGTAGATGATGACCAAGGCAATCTTAATACATTTAAGGAGTTTTTGACCGAAGAAGGTCATATTGTTGATGATTTTCTCTCGCCAGTTGCAGCTTTAGAAGCTTATCAACCAGAAAAGCACCAAATTGTCATTAGTGATATGAAAATGCCAGATATGGATGGGGCTACTTTATATGAAAACCTGAAATTAAAGCATCCTTCCGTCATTTTTATCCTAATAACCGCCTACGCTACCGTCCAAACGGCAGTGAGTTTATTAAAAAACGGCGTTTTTGACTATGTTTTGAAGCCAATTGACCTATCAAAAATTAAAACTATCCTTAAAACTGCCGAAAACTGCTACCGTTTTGGCCATTCCCATTTAATTTTAGACTATGAAAAAGACAAAATAATTGGGCTTCACCCTAATATAATTTCCTTAAAAAAAACCATAAATCAAGTTTCACCCACTGCGGCCAGCGTTTTAATCACTGGAGAAAGTGGTTCTGGAAAAGAATTAGTAGCCCAAACCATACATAATAAAAGCAATCGAAAAGGCAAATTTATTTCTTTAAATTGCGGTGCTATTCCGCCGAATTTAATGGAAAGCACTCTATTTGGACATGAATCAGGAGCATTTACAGGGGCCGAACATAGCACAAAAGGCAAAATTGAAGCCGCTGAAAACGGCACATTATTTTTGGATGAAATTGGAGAACTACCCCTAGAAATGCAAGTAAAGTTACTTCGAACCATTTCGCAACGAGAATTAGAAAAAGTGGGAAGCAGTCAGATTATCAAAATAAACTGTCGCTTTATCGCTGCCACCAATAGAAATTTAAAAAAAATGGTAGAAGAAGGCACCTTTCGTCAAGACTTATATTATCGTCTCAATGTCATTGAATTAAATATACCACCCTTAAGAGAAAGAAAGGAAGATATACCCATTTTGTTTTCATTTTTTTTAAGTCGCTTAAATAAAGCTGATAATTGGTGCTTTAGAAATATTGACATTCCAACATCTGGGTACTTACTCGAATACCCTTGGCCTGGCAATATTAGAGAACTTAAAAACTGTGTTGAATCGATGACTGTTCTAAATAATGACGGTAAACTTTTCAAAGAAAATCTGCCAGACCATATTAAAAATTATTTTACCACGAATGAAAACAAAACGGCTCCCCTTCTTACAATGGAAGAGCTTGAAATGAAAGCGATAGAAATGACCTTAAATGCCGTAGACAACAACCGGCGCAGAGCTGCAGAAATACTAGGAATTAGTGAGCGTACCATTTATCGACGCATTGGGGATAAATCAGAACCAGAATAAACCAATTTAGCCTACGGTAGAATTACGAAACATGGATGGTGTTAAGTTGAAAATTGATGAAAATTCTCGCGAAAACTCATGAATTCTTGGATATCTTAAAAAATCAGCTATTTGAGTAATAGACATTGGCGTATATAACAACAAAAACTTTGCCTTTGCTAGCCTTAAATCTCTAAATCTTTGTGCTGGGGCAACTCCATATAATTCTTGACAGCTCCGATATAAAGTGGCTCTACTATAACCACTCATTTTAATAAGATCTACCATCTGAGGTCGATAGTTTTGTTCTTCCAACAGTTTACTTTCTACTTGACTCCAAATATTTTTCTGGGATTGCCTATTATCCTCTAAAAAATGAAAATTCATTTCCTTTAAAATTCTTAACAACCCACAATAAACTTGTAAATGATTTAAATGGTTAAAAGAATCTAAGGCTGCTAAGTGAACATTTTTAAACTCATTTGCAATTTCAATACTTGCCTCTACCACCCGCTGATGCAAGGGCAAGGGCTTAATTTGCGCACCTTTTTATTACGAAAGAATAAAAACAAACAGGCTCATCATTTTTTAGCCAATAAACATCCTCACCCTTATAATAATATATCATAGCCCCAGGCTTGATAGAATAATTGTGATCATTGATTTTTAATTGATAACGACCACTTACAACTAATTGCAAATTATGGTCTTCTGGCACCTTTGTTAAATTTGTATGAAAAGAAGGAATCGTAGTCATCCATATGCCGGTAACTGCTTCAATCGGGCACATCCATATAGGAAAGGGAGAACGCAACATGCTGATAATGAACCTTTTTGCGTCATTAATATTCATTACACCATAAATTTAACCATATTTTACAATAAATCCAACATAAAATGAGCATTTTTGCGACATCATTGAAAAGAATGCGAAAGATTTCAATAAAAATTAGCTATACTTTTAAACGAATTAACCAAATCCTTGGAGCTTTATTATGAATCATTTCCTCTTGCCTACACCGAACCAAATTAGTCAAAAAACTGGCTTTACAGTCTTACCAAGTCAATCTCTTGGCATCCATATAATTGGCAAAAATAATGACCTTTTTTTTTCAGCCCAAAACTTAAAAAATCATCTTAAAAAAATGGCTAATATCGAAACCAATATAGTTTCGACTTTTGAAGAAAACAAATTGGGAATAAACCTAAAACTTGAAAAAACAAAAGAAAACTATCAATTAGATATCGCAAAAAATTTCGTAAACATTAAAGCGAGTAATACCGAAGGTATTTTTTATGGGGTGCAAACCTTAAAACAATTAATTACTCAATATGGTTTAAAAATACCACAAATGTCTATCAAAGATAGCCCAGCATTTGAATTACGAGGATATTATCATGATATTACAAGAAGCAAAGTTCCCACTCTTGATACTTTAAAAGAGCTTGTCGAAAGAATGTCATATTATAAATTAAACCATCTTCAACTTTATATTGAGCATACATTCGCTTTCCAATGTTTGCCAGAACTATGGGCAGGCAAAGACCCATTAACAGCGGAAGAAATTTTAGAACTTGATGAATTTGCACAAAAACATTTCGTTGAGCTTGTTCCTTCCCTTTCCACCTTTGGTCATTTATACGAGTTAATTAGACTGCCGAAATACGAACATCTAAATGAGTTAAATATCAAAGCTTCCGAATTACCCCATTCTTTAAAACATCGAATGGCACATTATACATTAGATGTAAGCCAAAACGAAAGTTTTGAAGTCGTACAAAAAATGCTGAAAGAATTCATTCCATTATTTAAATCCAAGCAATTCAACATTTGCTGCGACGAGACATTTGATTTAGGCAAAGGAAAAAATGCCAAATTGGCTGAAAAAGTTGGCAAAGGCCAATTATATGTAAATTTTTTAACAAAAATAATAAAGGAAGTTCAAAAATACGAATTACAGCCAATGTTTTGGGGTGATATTATTCTTCACTCACCAGAACTAATAAAAAAATTACCAAAGGATTTAATCTATTTAAATTGGTGTTACAACGGAAACCCATCTGAAGAACCATCAAAAGCTTTTGCAAAAAATAAAGTCAAACAAGTATTATGCCCGGGTGTAGCTGGTTGGAATAATTTTATGAATGCCATCAATATTGCGTCCGCTAATATTACTAAAATGACTGACTTTGCTAGAAAATACCGAGCATTAGGCATTTTAAATACTGACTGGGGTGATTACGGTCATGTTAACATGTTAGCGAATTCCTTTCATGGTTTGATATTAGGTGCCGCTTGTAGTTGGTCACAAAAAAACCCAGAACCAAACTATTTCGATAAAGCTATATCAAACATCGAATGGCAAGATAAATCAGGTAAATTAGCAGGTTATTTAAGAGAAATTGGCGATAGCTTACATTATTCCATTAGAAGTTGTTATGGCTGGGTAAATCAATGTGAATGGCAAGCCCAAGTAGAAACAAAAATTAGAGAAACAAGCCCTGTTGTCTATTCAAAAGGTAAAGCCAAGCTTCAGGCTATTTTAGTTAAATTAATTGATATGGCTCAAACTTCTAAACATTCTCAAGATATGCAAGAATTTATTTGGTCGACTAGAACTTTAATTTGGATACAAGATCTTCTTTTATTGAAAAAAAGATTTGAGTTCCAGCAAAAAAATATAAAGCCATTAATTACTACTGACCAAGCCATACTAGAAGGTCTTGAAATCACAAAAGCATACGAAAAACTTTGGCGCGTCAGAAACAAAGAAAGCGAAATGCATCATACAAGAAATACTTTAATAGGTATCTGTCAAAAATTAGAGTCTTTTAACAAATAATTTTAATCAAAGTAGAGCCACACAATATCGTTACACGCCGTGTGGTATCTATAAGAAACCTAGTGCGTTTGCTAGATTTGCTGTGTTTCCAATCCACATCGCAGCATCTGGCAACGCATCTACAACAGTTAACTTAAGGGATAAATAACAGAATTCCAGTCGTAATTCAAAATAAAAAGATATTCTTTAATCGAGGGTGGTAAAAGTCTTTGCTTATAATTCAAATTTATCCAGACTTCTGCTTTGAGTTGATTTAAATAAACCTGGACACCACAACTTTTAAATTCAAAAACTCAATAAATGCAATTTTTTGACGAAAAACGAAAAATTAATCGAAATTCGCAAGCTTATTAATAAACAGGCATAAACCGGGACACCACAAATTTTATACCGAAAAACTCAAAAAACACAAACTTATCTGACGAAATTCGAAAATTTTATCGAAATTCGTGGTTTTAGTAACTATTTTGTGAAATTAATATTTTCGACTATAAAATAAACCTGGACACCACAATTTTAATATTCAAAAATTCCAAAAAATGCAATTTTTTTGACGAAAAACGAAAATTTAATCGAAATTCGCAAGTTTAAACATTGTTTTGCAAATTTCATTCTTACGACCATATGCATTAAAATAGTATTTGACTTGCCTGCTTGGGTTTATATATTACCTATATCTTTATATATTTTTATTTTTGCAGGTGATTTTATGACTACTGCTCGTGGTGATTTTATGCAAGCTGATATTAGAAGCACTTTTCATATATGTTCGCGTTGTGTGCGGCAATGTTATTTGCTGGGGTTTGACGAAGAAACGGGCAAAGATTATTCGGCGCGCAAAGAATGGATTCCTGAAAGATTAAAAGAGCTACAAAAAGCATTTATGATTGAGATTTATGCCTATGCCATAATGTCCAACCATTACCATTTGATTCTAAACAATCGACCTGATCTTGCAAACGCTCTAACCATAGAAGAAGTCGCCGAACGCTGGCTTTTGATTCACCCTACCTCTTTTATGAGAAGTGCAAAACTAAGTAAACCAAGGCCAGAAGATATTGAAGAACTTTTTATAAAATATACTGTGGAAGAAATTCGTTTGCGCCTATCGGATATCAGTTGGTTTATGCGTGAACTCAATCAATATATTGCCATCAAATGCAATAAAGCAGATCAATTAAAAGGAGCCTTCTTTGATGGTCGCTTTACAAGCCAATTTTTAGCCGATGATGAGGCAATTGCCTCATGTATGGTTTACATTGATCTAAACCCCATTAGAGCAAAAGCAGCTAGTTCCATTGAAGATTCTTATTATACCTCTGGCTACGATCGCATGAAAGCCCAAACTGCTAAAATGAACTTAGAAGCCTTTCAAGCCACTCAAAAAGATGAAGATTCCTTAACTTACCACCAATTAAAAGAAGTGGATACACAAAAAGCAATCATTCAAGAAACAGCCTGGCTTGCACCACTAGCGCCAAATGCACCCGATCTAAAAAATGATTTGACATCAGGATTAGCATCTGCGCCAGACCTAGCCCCTCAACCATTTTTATCATTTACCACCGAAAAATATTTGGAACTATTAGATCTAACCGGCAGAGAATATCACAAAAACAAACCCGGAGCCATAGCCGACAAATTTGCCCCTATTCTAACCGCCATGGGCTTTCAACATAAGCATTGGATGCTCAGAATACGAAATTATGGTTCTTGGTATTACCGCGCCATCGGCCCCCTAGCAAAACTAGCCGACAAATTAAAATCCACCAACCAAAGATGGTTCCAAGGCATCAAACTCTGGCTCAACCCAAAAGAAAAACAAGAATTAAAACCAAACACAACCTAGCCAACCTCAAAACGCCACCTCGTATTAGTACTAAAATCACCCTGCTTGGCTAAAACTACGCCCAAAAAACCCGTTTTTCATAAAATTTAACATCACATTCTGTACTTTGCTGCAATTTTCTCAAAACTAATTCCAATGAAACATCGCGCTGAACTTCATGTTGACTAACAGAAAATTATATTGCAAAATCTGCCCAGAACTTGTGGTGTCCTGGTTTTTTGTCCAGGTTTTTTCCAGGTTTTTTTCAAAATCAATTCCAATAAACTATCTCGCCGAAAACTATATTTGCTATTAGAAACTTATACCCCGAAATCTAACCAGAACTTGTGGTGTCCATGTTTTCTCTATCGCAATCAGAAACAAAATCATATAACTCAAAAAAACAATCTCTAATATTTCCATTATGTTTGTCAAATAATATTCTTAGATCAGGTAAACTTAATTTATTGTTATGACTAACTAATTGTGCAACTAAATCTAAAAAAGTGTTTATGTCAGTGGAAGCCTCAAAAATAACAGGAACCATTGTTCTCACATGACTTGTTCCAACAAAACCCTTTAGCCTTTTAATTTTGAAATAAACAAAGGTTTTATAAATAAAATTAATTTGCTCCCAACCATCTATCACTAAAATAGATTTTTTATCTAATTGCAATATATTCCATAAATCTTTCAGGCCAAATTCTCTTTTATCATTTAACATTACAAATCGAATTTTCTCTTGTTTTGATTCTAGAACAAAAACTAATTCTTTTAAGAGAGTCGACTTACCTACCCCATGCCCGCCACTTATCATACCTTGGTTATTATGGTAATACCAATTTTCCATAATAGCTTCCACATCTTTAATTTTAAAACGATAAGGTAATTTATGGATTTTAGAAACAGAAAAAGGATTGTGTTCGGCTGAAATCATTCTCTAAATTTATCCTACAATACAATGGGGCTTTCAGAAGGCGTAATTTGAATAACTTCTGATGCCGACAGTTTAGTCGCAGGCGAAACAACTTCTATTTTCCAAATTAATGAAACTAATTTACCAGAAAAGCTGTATGGGTGTGCTGGAGCTTTTATTCTAAAACTCTTCTTGCCACTTGATGATTGTGCATTAAACGCAATTGTCTCATAAACGCCTAAGTCTTCGGTTCCACGACCTACGGTATGCCAAAACAAATGAATTTCTAAATTTTGATCGGTAACATTAGATAAATTCCATTCGATAGAAAATTCAATCGATTCATTTGGTCTAAATTGCTTTTTTTCAAGCAAAATGCTTAAATGACTCATTTCACACCTACTTTTATGATAAATTCTGAATCAATGTCAGGGTACATAGCTATTTCACCTTTTATAACAATTTTCCATTCGATTGCATTATGATTGGCTTTAAAAGAATGCATTTTGTCTAATGGAATCTTTACGCTATACACAGAACCTATCATTTGATCAAGTTTACCGTTAACTGGAATATCCTTCTCAAAAAAAATATGTTTTTCAGTTTCGGTATTAGTCCCGATCGAATAAATGGCCGATTCCATTCCAACTAAAGAAATAGAAAAATGCTCAATATTTTTCAAGTTACTTCTGCATAAAACTTTAAACTTCAATTCATCACCTAGACATATTTTATTATTTAATAATTCTATAGAAAATTTTGGGTTAAATAACTTTAAAAACAAATAAAGGCTTAACAAAATTAAGCCTAACCCAACAATAGCAAAAACAAAAATCACTAAATTAGAAAAAATGGCACCGAAAAACTCTTCGGTGGTACCAGTTGTATTGGTAAAGGATACAGCTGATAAAACAATACCACACCACAAAATCGTAAATGCAAATATAAAAAGAAAAAGACGCACACCGGATACTTCCTTTATTACATTAGGGTTACTAAAATAATCGTCGGAATCACTTTTACCCAAATTGTTGGTATCTTTTAAATTACCATAATATCGCATACCTTTGGGGTATCTTTTTTGGTAGCCATTAAATAAAAAGTAAAATGCTCCAAAAAAACCAACCAGCAAAAATATTAACGGTATTAGTGAAAACCAAAGATCATTATAATATTCTCTATTTAATACAGCCTCAATAGGATTTTTAGGGTCGACAAAACATTTTGTTTGAAACCCTACGGGGTACTGCAAAACAACTTCATTTTTGCTTTGAAAGCCACTAGAAGATGAATTGTTAAAATTATATTGCCCGCCTTCATATCGTTTACCGTTATATTGATAAGTAAAGTTAATGTCAACTAAATAAGTTGTACTACCGTCACCGGAATGAGATACAACCTGACTTTTACTGATAACACAAGAAACTTCAACCCATTTTTTTGCTTTAGTAATTTTGATAATTGGGGTTAAAAACATAAAATACAAAAAAACAGCTCCCATAATTGCAAAAACACTAAAAATTAATACAAAAAATATATTTGTCTTTCCTTTTTTAGCGTAAATTTTGGACTGATTTTGCATTCGAAATGGATGCTCCAAATAAGGTTAAAACAATGAGCAATTCTAAGGTGTTTTTATTATCGTTTAACATCACAAAAATCAATTTATTTTTTGGATGGAACTGCCAACACAATACACAAAACCGCAACACTTGCGAGCAAATGCTTAATAGTATGTCCACTGATATAAGTTAAATAATGTTGCGTCTGCCAATCAAAGTGTTCAAAAATTTTAGCCCCAACATAAAATACAAAAGACAAAACTAAATAGCCATTAATCAAATAATTACGCTTAAATAAAATTAAGATCGTTGGCATTAAAATTATCGGTAAAAATTGAACTAATGCATATAGCCTTAAGTCACCCACTCCACGAGATTCAGACCAAGCCCAATAGCCTACTGACCCCGCTCCAATGAAAATAAACAAAGTTAAAGTTTTACCGCTAATTGCTGGGTATACTCTTTCTTCCAGTAATAACCAAAATAATGACATAAAACCAATTGTCATAGGCAAGCGATCCCATACAAGGGTTGGTGTCGATGGAGCCACATGATAGTAAGCAGAACCCAGACCAATTAAAAATACACCAACACAAAGAATTATATAGGCCCATTGCGATTTTTTTTGTTCTAAGCAATTTTCACGCATCAAACCAAAAACACCTACTGCTAAAAACGGAGCATTAGAAATCACATTCCAAAAGTTCGGTATACCGAAAATTTTTTTGGAATCAGCAAATATGTGATAATCAGGGTCTTGTGGAATTCGCTTTAAAAGGACAACGCTTACGACAGAAATTGCAATTAAAACATTCAATATTAAAAATTTTATTTTTTGTGTGATCAAAAAATTTACCCCAAAAATAACAAAGTTTTGACTATTGTCACATAAATTATACGAAACCCAAGAATTAAATATAAATCGTAAGCATTCAGAATACTTGTTTATTGTTAGGTTTTGTAGACCCACTTTTCAGGCTAAAATTCTCCATGAATAATAGGATAAATCAAAAAACATTATATAATTTCAAATATTAAACTTCAGATACATAAAGACCTAAATTTAAAAATGCCAAAAGCGAATCCTAAAATTACAATTCAAAAAATACTTCTTCTAAGTGTACTTTCAATACTTGTTTTTATTGCAAAAGCTTTTGTTAGATTGCCTATTTCGCAGAAAAATATTGAAGGAAATGGGCTTTACAACTACATAAGTTTATTTCAATTTTGGGAACTACCAATTGCAACCTACATTTGCATTTTCTTAGTTGCAAAATATGTTTTTAAATTTCAGAATGCTAATTCCAATTTAATTGCACTAGGTTTTTCGTTAATAAACTTAGGACTATTAATAATCGATGTTCGCCTACACAAATATAACTTCATTATTGAGCAATATATCCAAAGCAAATACGGCTCTCACTTAAAAATTTATCTAATTGCGTTTACTTCAATATGTATTGGAGCTGTATTATTACGGTTGGTTTTATTTATGCCTTCTCGCAAAAGCAAGAAAGCAAAATAAAAAAACGGCAATTAATCAGCGAGCTATTAATTAGCCTATGATTTTATTCACATAGAGCTTTGTGCAATGATTTAATTGCTAGCTCAAAGGATTCATGTGTAATCACAAACTGCATATTCGTTTGTCTAGTAGTTTGCATCACTGCTATAATATTGATATTTGCATCTGCAAGAGCTCCAGCAGCTTTTGCTAATACCCCAGGTTTTGCAATATTGGAACCAATTGCACAAACCATGGAAACTTGCATTGCCGTTACAACTTCATATAGCCTTGATAACTCTGCAATTAGCTCTGCATTTTTACCTAATGTTACAATACATATACTATTGGCGTTTGTGGATTTACCAATATAAGAAACTTTATGGCGATAAAAAATATCCATAATGCCTCTATCAAAACCGACCTCGCCTACCATACGCGTATCATGGATTTCAATTGCGTAGACTTTATTTGTACCAGCTATAATTTCAGTTTTTGATTCTGGACAAATATAGTCCTTTGTTATTAAAGTTCCTTCGTGGTCTGGCTCAAAAGCATTTCTGACTCGTAATGGTATTCCATTGATTTCAAGCGGCTTGGCTGCTTTTGGGTGAATGGCTTCCATTCCCACATCTGCCAGCTGATCTGCAACATCATAATTGGTTCTGCCAACCGGTTTGACTCTATTTTCACCAACAATTTTTGGGTCCGCCGAACACAAATGGTATTCTTTGTGAATAATCGCCTCTTTCGCTTTCACTTCTACCGCTATTTTAGAAAAAGTTACTTCCGAATATCCACGGTCGAATTCTCGCATAATACCTTCTGTGCCTTTTGCATAACCAGTGGCAAACACTAAGTTTTTATCTAAAGGCATGTCTTTAAAACTATCAGCTATTCTTTGGCTAATCGTTAAGTTTCTGTGATCTCCCCACCCACTCAAATCATTGCATATCGAAGGGTAACCGTTATTGTTCATAATTAAAGCAGAATTAAAGGCACTATGCGATTCACCAATGGAAGCCAGCATTTCACGAGCTGCTAATAATATATCGTTTAATTTTAAATACCCCGAACTTAAAACATCTTCCATACTGTTTAAATACTCAATAGCACGGTTGATTTTTTTTTCAATATAATCATTGGCTTGATCAACATCTAATTTAATAGATTTAAAGGAAGCATTAATTTCAAAAAGCTTAATTTTTAATTTGTTTAATTCTGGGCGAAAATCTTTTTGTTCTGCAAAAAGCGTGTAAGCACCTGGCTGACGGGTTTTTTTATGCTCTAATAAAGCATTGGTTACCCCATCATAGGCTGATACAACAATGATTCTGTTAGTAACATCTTTTGGGTTTTTAAGAAGTACATTTTCCATGACTTCTTTAAACCGCGACATAGAAGTGCCCCCTATTTTTTCAACTCTTATTGATCCATTTGCCATAATTAATAAACCTTGAAACCGATTAGTAAAAAAGGAGGTATTCTACCAATAGGTTTCAAAATTCCACTTTTAAGTTTCTAAAGCAGCTGCAGTAACTTGATAATTTTCATTAGAAAGTTCTGGATGTTTAAAGTAATTTTTCAACTGGTCACGACAACCTTTTGGAAGGGTTGCCCAAGTCTTTTTAGCATCCACGGTAGGCATTTGCAGAATTTTTGAGGCAAATACCCTCAAAACAGAGTCTACAAAGCCAGAAATCTTCATTCTCACCTTTAATTCTTGAGAACGGCGATAGTCATCATTTAGGCCAGCAATCATGATGTCTCGTAAGATAGTTTCCCAAAGTTCATCTACTTTTTTCGACTCTTTTTGACTTAAAATTTCTTTAATTCTATTTTTGAATTCTGGCATGATATAATTTTCTAATGAATTAACATCAAATGGCTGACCATCAATTTCCTCTGCTTCATATCTAAATCTTTCTGCTAAACCTCTTAACCATTCAAAATAAGAAGCCGTAACACCACCGCTATTTGCCAAAAAGTCATAAACATCTAAGATGCCTTTTGATTGTAAAATCTCGGCGGCCTTTGGTGAGGTTGGGCCGTTCGCACCACAAAGCACCATTTTAGTTTTTATATCATTCACATTTTCAAATGTAATTGCATTTTCCAAAGCGCACGGCATTAAGATATCGCATTCATATGTCAATACAACAGCACCTTCTTTAGCACCTTTAATTACCTCTTTAACACCATTTTTCATGTGGATCACACCACGATTCACTTTAATACATTCATCCAATTCTTTTGCTTTAAAATTAGAACCAATAATAGCCCCGCTTGCATCAGCCACACCTATGATGTTTACGCCAAATTTTTCAATATCAAATAATACTGACATACCAACATTACCAGCACCTTGCAAAATGACGGTTTTGTTTTTTAACAATTTCGGATACACCATATACAAAAGCTGATCCCACTCTATTTGGGTAATAAATGGCTCGCTGGCATCTTTCACTAAAATTGATTCGCCTAGCTGATTCACCTTCTTCAATAATTTTTCATCATTACTATCTAATTTTTCAAAGGGTTGCCATTTGCCACTTAAATACAATTGACCGACTGCCGCTAACATACAATAAGTCATACCGCGACCTGTTGCACCATTACGCACATTTACCCCCATTTTTGGCTTACCTGTGATTTGCGAGGCTATCACTAAACTTAAATACTGCTCATTTGTCATTAATCGTTTTAAAGCTTCATCATCATATGGGTCAATTTCAAAGTTATTGGCTAAAATTTTGCGAGCCTGTTTAACATTCACTAGTTTTTTACCAACTCTTGCTGCTCCAAATTTACTCGCATATACCAATGAAACTAAATCTCTCAATGCCGCTTTATAACCTTCAAAAATACGACCAATTTCATAAGCACCACAATTTACATCACCGGCTGGCACATCTAAAAATGGCCCTGTTTCTAAAAACAAACTTTTACCAAAACCAGAAATTGCTAAATTATAATCTAAAGGGTCTTCAAATTCATTTGGTGTCATTGTTGCACCGCCTTTACCACCACCAAATTTAATCTTCGATTTTGCGCACTTCCAAGTCATCATAAATGCTAAGGCCCCTACTTCCGAAAGCTCCGCTAATGGGTGTAAACGCAACCCGCCTTTGGCTGGCCCTCGAATCGAAGAATGTCTTAAACGATAACCCTTTTTGTGTACGGTTTTACCATCCTTTTTTCCTTCCACAAAAAACTCTTCCACATTTTCGTAGCTTAGTAAAACTCTTATCACTTGGTAATTGTCTGCAATTCCTATTAACTCACATGCCCTAAAAAATTCACTTAGAACATTTATATAAAAATTACCCAACTCTTCTTTTACTTTTATATCAAAATTCTTAGCTGCAACCGACTTTAATCGATCAATTATGGGAACACAATCTTCTATAGTTCGCTTCTTGTCTGACAAGGCTCGAATACAAAAGCCCATCTCTTTTTCTAAACCTTCACGCGAATAAGCATGTGTGCGGTGGTCAATCACTTCAATTTCCTTTATTTTTTGCTCCAATAAACTTGCTTTATCTTTATCATTTATGTATATGGAGAACATTTTAATAGTACCAGTGTTTTCAGGTAAATGAAATTGGTCAAAATAACTTCTTATCATATTGATTTGAAGCTTTTGAATTTCTCTTAATAAGTTTAATGTGAACTGATCATCTACATTTTTAACACATATACTAACTCTTAATTGACCCCCACCTGAATTCTCAAGGTTGTCTTCAGCAACCGGAGAAACCGTTACAATCGTTTCCTTCTTCTCCATTGCCAAAGCAAATAATTCTAAGTGCCTCAAAATTCGAGGGGTTGATCGATGGCTACAAATCTCCTCAATCATGTAATTCTTAGGCAAACAGCTTAAGAATAACTCTGCATATTTATTACCCGTATTTTTCACCATTTGAATAATAATTTTTTCTTGTATCTTTGCTTCTTCATCAAAGGCAGGTAAATCATAAAGCTGTTTCTGAAATGTGATAATACGATAGCCTGCAGGCGTATAAATCGAGTCAAACCCGTTGATATCCATATCTATGTTTTCTTTAAATAGGCGAAGTAAAATTCCTGGAACATCATACCCAACATTGCAAAAATAAGTGATCATTCGTCCATCTTTACTTTCAATCGAAACAAAATCATTGTTACAATCTAAAAATTGAGTTACCATCATCACATGGCGTGCAATCACGCGCGGTGAATGTGCGTAAAAATATTGTGTCGGTAAAAAACCAGGTGTAAAAAATAGGCTGGATCGTTTCGAAGAATCATTATGGGAAAGGCAAAATTCCTCTTCCAATACCTTTACTACTCGCATTTTTTGCCAACGAATTAAAGAGGCTACATTTTTGTAAAGACTTGGTTCTTGATCAACTCGCATAAAATGTCCTTATTTGGTAGTGTTTTATACTAGATTCGGCACATAGAGTATCTAAAACTTTGCGGGAACTCAAACAAAATTGACTTTTCACTCTTTATATTTTTCCAAAAATACACATAATACCTTTCTTTTTTATTGTTCGGTCATTTTCTACTCAAAATACCTAAAATTCCAAAGGAATTAAACTATGAAAAATACTTACGAATTTGCCAAAATATCTGGAAAAAAAACCCTAAAAAACCTCAAAATTCAAAATGCATTACGAAATTGGCAAAAAAATGAAACCTGGCTGGTAGTTGTGCCACACGATGATGATGCCGTGATCGGTATTGGCCTCACTATTTTGGCAGGTTTAGAAGCAGGTGTTGATATTCATGTGCGCATAACTACCGATGGTCACATGGGTTATTGTAGTGCCAAAGAAAAAAAGAATATTTCAAAAATTCGAAAAAAGGAGACCCTAGATTCTTTTAAAGCATTGGGGGTAAATACCAAACAAGTTAAGTGGTTGAATTTTAGAGACTGCCAATTAAATCATCAAACCGGTCGCTATTATGTATCAAAAAAATCACCCTCTTCCTTAAAAGGTGCAGATGGTTTACAAAATGCCTACACAGCAACATTAAGAGAAGTCAGGCCAACCAGATTATTTGTTCCAACAATTGCTGATTTACACCCCGACCATAAATTAACAAACAGTGAGTTAATGATAAGCTTGTTTCATGCTGGTGCTACCATTTGGCCAGAACTTGGCCTACCAACACCTGTACCCGAAGTAGTTGAATTTGCGGTTTATTGCGATTACCCAACTCCGCCAAATATTCAATTAAAAGTAAGCGAAACCGTATTTCAGAAAAAACTGGATAGCATTTTGGAATATCGCTCTCAAAAACAGATCCAAGGCTTAGTAGATAACTTAAAGAAAAATGGGCCAGAAGAATATCTTCAAGAAGTCGATTTTAAGTTTTATGATTCCAAGGCTTATCGTTCACTTTTTAAGTAAAATTAAATAGGGGGTTTACTATGAAAGAAATCTTATATTGCGGAGATACAAGCAGCAAGGGTGCAGCATCCTATTTGCTAGGTGTTTTAGACTATGGCGGTTTTGGATACCAATATCTAAATTCGGATGAAAAATTTACCAGTTCTAAAAAGCCCCCAGCTAAACTTTTAATTCTGAGTGACTACCCGGCAAAAAATATTTCTCAAACTCAACAATATCAAATTATAAACTGGGTTTCTCAAGGCATGTCGTTTTGGATGATTGGAGGATGGGAAAGTTTTTATGGTTTAAATGGTGAATATATCGGTGATTGGGATAAAATTTTACCTGTAGTCGTTCAAGATAAAGATGATCGAGTTAATTCTTTTCAACCCTATATTTTAAATCCCTTGAAAACTTCTCACCCCATCTTAAAAGATTTACCTTGGGAAATTGCACCTAGCGTTAGTGGCTTCAATAAAGTTAAAGTCAAAAAAGATTCAAAATTATTAATGAATGCTATTCCACTTTCTATCAAAAATGTCAAAGGCAAAATATCCACAAAAAAAGGCATCCCCTCTCCAATGCTTGTCAGCGGAAATTATAAAAAGGGCAAAACTTTAGCCTTAATGACTGACCTTGCACCCCACTGGATAGGTGGGTTTGTCGATTGGGGTGATCAACGAATTCAAATGCAAGCAAAAGATGCAAATGATGTTGAAGTTGGGCATTATTACACTCAATTTGTCATTCAGGCATTACAATATTTGCTGAATAAAGATATCAAATAAAAGTTAAATCTGATGCATTTCTATTCTCATAGGTCACACTATAAAAAAAGAAATGCTTTAAGTAAAAAACTCCATTTTCTGCTCAAATTTTAAAGAAAATCTGCTGAAAATCGTGGGTTTTTACGGATTAAACATGCTAAAATACATGAAAAGGGATACACCCTGAAGGAGTCGAACCTTCAACCGCCAGATTCGTAGTCTGGTACTCTATCCAATTGAGCTAAGGGTGCATAATATTGGGCATGACATTGTATGATTAGGCAAAAACCAATCAAGCATTAAATTTAGGTAAATTAAAAAAAAGAGCGAGAATTCTCGAGTTATTCTTATTATAATTACTTGACGAAAATAATTCAAAAGATAAACTTCTGCCTCCTTTTTGGTATATGCTTCCTTAGCTCAGTTGGTAGAGCAGCTGATTTGTAATCAGCAGGTCATCCGTTCAAGTCGGATAGGGAGCTTTTTTTTATATACCAAATGGGGCAGGTTCCAGAGCGGCCAAATGGGACAGACTGTAAATCTGTTGGTTTTACCTTCGGTGGTTCGAATCCACCCCTGCCCATTTCAAGCTCAAAACAAAAATCCTCTTAAATCACTCAACATAAATAATTCATAATAAAAAATCAGATTACTTCAATTTTTCTTAATTATTCAGCGTTTTTATTGGCGACCCAAATCAATAACTCGTTGTGTTGTGACATTTACTTTTTTAATGGTTGATGGTGTTCGAAATCACTTTAAACTCATGGTCACAGCATTTAAAAAAATAATGTGCTCTTAGTTTTTACCTAAATTGAAATTTCAACGCACAAACTGTAGTCAGTGCGTTGAAGGTTTTTTAATCTTACAGATGGCGTTAAAAAAATTATTTTTTAGGTTTAAAAATATCACTAAGAAAAATTTGAGCTGCAATATAGGATCTCGAATCGGCTATTGCATTGTAGGCTGCACCTTTGCTAATATCTAAACCAGCCCCTTCATCTGTAAAAGAATGCACGGCGCCACCATAACGCACCACTTGATAATCCACATTATGTTGGTTCATTTCGGCTTCAAAGGCAGCATTATCAGCGGCTGGAACATAAGGGTCTATTGCGCCACACAAGGCCAATACTTTCGCTTTAATATTTTTACCATCTTCCGGTGTCGGACTATCTAAACCACCATGAAAACTGATGGCGCCTAAAATATCCGCACCACTTCTCGCCAATTCAATCGCACCTGTTCCCCCAAAACAATAGCCTACAACAGCTATACGACTAGCATCCACATTTTTTTGTTTTTTTAATTCAGTAAGGCCCTGTAATAATCTTTCGCGAAAAAGCTTTCTGTTATTTTTAAATTTAGAAGCATAAAAACCCGCTTCCTCTGTATTTTTGGGCCTTATACCTTTACCATAAACATCAACTGCAAAAACCACATAACCTAAAGCTGCAAAACGATTGGCTTGTTTTTTGGTTTCTTCCGTTACCCCCTTCCAATTATGAATCAGCAAAATACCTGGGGTCAAATCAGTAACTTTATCATTTCTTGCTACATATCCTTCAAATTTCTCATCATCTCCATATTCGACTATCTTATAAGAAAGCTGGATTTTTTTTGCAGTTGATTCGTCTGCGCACAAATTTATACAAAAAAAACAAAACACTAAACTCACGAAAATGTATTTACTCATTGATGCTCCTTTATTGGTTAAAATTTAATACCCTAAATACGCTTTTTTGATTTCTTCATTCGACATTAACTCTTCCGGTTTACCCTGCAATGTGATTTCTCCATTGGTTAAAACATAAGCCCTATGGGATAAACTTAATGCTAAAAATGCGTTTTGTTCAACTAACAGAATACTCATGCCTTTTTGATTAATTTCTTGAATAGCCTTAAAAATTGATTTTACCAAAATTGGGGCAATACCTAAAGATGGCTCATCAAGTAGCAACATCGTTGGCTTACTCATGTAAGCGCGTGCGATTGCAAGCATTTGTTGCTCCCCACCCGATAATGTTTGCGCTAATTGACTAGCCCTAGATTGTAAAATAGGGAATAGACCATAGACAAATTCCAAATCTTTTTTAATCTCAGTCTGATCTTTTCTTAAATAAGCACCCATCTCTAAATTTTCTTTAACCGTCAAATTAATAAAAATCAATCGACCCTCAGGCGATTGCGCAAGCCCTAACGCCGTAATCTGATGGGCTGGCAATTTAACTAATGACCTTTCTTTAAAAATGATATCACCAGAAGTCGGTTTTATTAGACCTGAAATAGTATGCAAAATAGTTGTTTTGCCCGCACCATTTGACCCAATCAATGTAACAATTTCGCCTTCTTTTATTTCCAAACTCACATCTTTAACCGCATGAATCTTACCGTAAAAAGTATTCACATCTTTTAAGACAAGAACAGCCTTACTCATGAGTTTCCCCATTCGAGTTACTGCTTATTTCAGCCCCTAAATAGGCTTCGATTACCTTTTTATTGTTTTGCACTTCTTTAGGCGAGCCACTAGCAATCAAGTTTCCATAGTCTAAGACAAAAATCTTTTCCGCTAACCCCATTACTAACTTCATATCATGTTCAATCAAAACAATCGCAATTTGAAATCTTTCGCGAACAAGTAGTATGAGTTCCATCAAATCTTTAGTTTCTGTTGGGTTCATTCCCGCGGCAGGTTCATCTAACAGAAGTAATTTGGGTTGCGAAGCAATTGCCCTAATCATTTCCAGTTTTCGCTGTTCACCATAAGACAAATTTTTTGCGGATAAATATTTTTTGTGATCCAATTTAAACAGATGTAATAACTCATCACACTCCTTTTCTATTTTTGCCTCTTCAGCATGAAATCTAGAAGTTCGAAAAATTCCGTCAAAAAAATTATAGGCAATTCGAGTGTGTTTGCCTAATCGCACATTATCTAAAACACTTAAATCTTTGAATAATCGAATATTTTGAAAAGTTCGGGCAATTCCTAATTTTGTAATTTTACTAGTCTTAATTTTTTTCAAAGGCATTTTGTTAAAAATTACATTACCAAGCGTCGGCTGATAAATACCAGAGATTATATTAAACAAGGTCGTTTTGCCAGCACCATTAGGCCCAATGATAGCGGCAAGATCTTTTGATTCAATCGTAAATGAGACATTATCAACAGCTGTTAAACCACCAAACTTCATAGTAACATTTTCAACGGATAAAAGAGTAGAAGCCACCATCAAATTCCACCCCCAGATTTTTCCCCCGATGCTTGCAAAGCTAATAGTTTTTGTTTTTGCCTACGCTTTTCACCCCATTCAAATGTACCAAAAATTCCATTAGGCCTTAAAAGCATCAGACCAATTAATAATAGCGCAAATATAGTCATCCTTAATGAGGATATATCATGGCCAAAAAACCGCAATGCTTCCGGAATAATCATAAGAATGATTGCCCCAATAATAGACCCTGTTACTGACCCAAGACCACCCAAAATTACCATGACTAAAATAATCACGCTCCACATAAAATTAAAGCTTTCTGGGTGTAAAAAAGACTGTGTGTGAGCATATAATGCGCCTGCAACGCCAGCTAGCCCAGCCCCAAAGGAAAAGGCAAAAAGTTTATAGCCAAAAAGATTTACGCCCATATTTTCGGCAGCAATTTCGTCTTCTCTTATAGAAACTATGGCTCGACCAAATGCCGATTTTTTTAAATTTAACATTAATATTGTCACTAAAACCACTGCGACATACACCCAATAGATATTAGCCCATTTAGGAATGTCCGTAAAACCACGGGGCCCACCAACTTGGTCCGTATTCATAAAAATAATTCTTAAAATTTCACCAAACCCCAAAGTAGCAATTGCTAAATAATCACCACGCAGTCGTAAACACACCCCACCAATGATTAAACCACAAAACGAAGCAATGATAAAACCAATTGCCATTGCCATGACCATATTTACTTGCGATGGAACATTCAAAGCATAATAAACACTAAAAAATGCACTGCCATAAGCCCCTACACCAAAAAAACCAGCATGACCTAGCGAAAATTGCCCACATAAGCCATTTATTAAATTTAAACTTAATGATAAAATGATAAAAATGCCCGTAATAACGACGATATTTAAAGTGTAATCATTAAATAAGATTTCCATCAGTATTACACTTTTTCCTTTTTGTTTTTACCAAGTATGCCGGCAGGTTTAATTAGTAAAATTAATATTAATATTAAAAAGGATACCCCATCGCGATAGGATGACTTATAAAACCCTGAAACAAAATTTTCAGCAATTCCCAAAATATAACCACCTAACGCCGCACCTGGCATTAGACCAATGCCCCCAACTACTGCCGATACAAATGCTTTTAATCCCAAATTGGTTCCCATCATCGGATCAATTGGCATTTTATAACTTAGTAGCATACCCCCAAGTCCCGCCAAACAGGCCCCAAGAAAAAAAGTGAAAGTTATGATGTTGTTTGTGTTTATACCCATAAGCTCAGCTGCATTCAAATCAAAACTTGTAGCACGCATTGCTTTACCTAATTTTGTGAAATGAGTTAACCACCATAAAAATAATAGTACCAGAATAGTGACTGAAAAAATTACAATATCAATATTGGAAATATCAATTTGCCCCAAGAAATATCTTTTTTCAGCCATAAATGGCGGAATTTGTTTTGGTTCAGCACCGAACATAATTTGAAAGGAATACTGAAAAAATAAGGAAGCACCTATAGCCGTAATTAAAGCTGGAATACGACCACTTTTTCGGATAGGGCGATATAAAAATCTTTCGACAATTATCGCAACTAACCCTGCTGATAACATGGCTATGATAAAACTAACCTGAAAAGAATAGCCCGCAGCTAATGAAAAAAAGCCTGCCATGGCCCCTAACATTAAAAACTCGCCATGTGCAAAATTTATGAAGCGAATGATCCCATAAACCATAGTATAACCCAAAGCAATTAAAGCATAGATAGAGCCTTGAGCTATACCATTTATTAAATATTGGAGACTATCCCATAAAAAATAAATTGTTTTTTCATCCATTGGAAAAATCAGAACCTTTTCTTATGGATTTACTTTTTCTTTAAAAATAAAACTATCTACAGTCGTCTCTAAAACTACTGCTGATTTCTTTGAATTGCGTTCTTCATCAATTGTGATGGAACCTGTAATACCAACAAAGTCTTTAGTTTCTAAAATTGCCGTATTTATATCTTCGGAACTCATTGATTTTGCTCTGGAAATAGCATCTGCTAATAAAGATATTGTATCATATCCTAATGCGGCCATAGCACCGGGCTTGGACTTAAAGTTTTTATCATATTCTTCCACAAACGCTTTTACAACAGGGTCTTTGTCATCTGGAGCAAAATGAGAAGATAAATAATTACCTTTGATTGCATTGCCTGCAATTTCAAACAACTTTGGAGAATCCCAACCATCGCCCCCTAAAAATACGGCCTCAATACCCAACATTCGAGCCTGTTTAATGATAAGGCCAGCTTCTTGATAATACCCAGGCAAAAATATTACTTCTGGGTTTGCTCTTTTTACTTTTCTTAAAATTGATTGAAAATCGATATCTTTTTGAATATATGTTAAATCTTCATTGGTAACTAATTCCCCACCTATTTTTAAAAATTCCTCTTTAAATGATTTGGCCAGACCTTTTGAGTAATCCGAAGAATTATCTATGATGATCAAACCTTTTTTCTTTTTCAGTGATTGAACAGCAAATTTTGCCATAACAACGCCTTGAAAATCATCTGTAAAACAAGCTCTCGATATGAAATTGCCCACTTGTGTAACTTTAACATTCGTTGCGGCTGGGGTAATAAGAGGAATTTTTGCATTTTGGGCAATAGGCGCCATTGCTAAAGTATTGGAAGAAGTAACTTCCCCGACAAGAGCACTCACCTTGTTGATGTTAATTAGTTTGCGAGTAGCATTAATCGCTTCTAAGGATTCTGATTTATCGTCTTCTACAATTGTTTCGATTTTAAATTTATATTTCGTATTGATTTTCTGCAACGCTAATTTAATTCCATTGGCATTTTCTTGACCAAAAGTTGCCGTACTACCTGTTATAGGCAAAATAACCCCTACCTTAACCGTCTCATCTGCAATAATCGCAGAAAAAAACAGAATATTTGATACAAACAAACAACTGATGAACTTGAAAAACTTCATTGAAAAACTCCTAAAATGTAATGCCAAATTTTATATTTTGAATTGATGTCAAATGACATTCAATATTGTTAATGTAGCCCTATCAAAACAAAGGTTTCATTATAGTAAGGAATCAAATTATCAACAGAAAATATTCTGAAAATACTCGATTTCACTTGCCGAATTTTTTCACCACATAGTTACGATAATTCCCTTTGATAAATTTGCATTTGCTGAAAAATGGCAAGGCGCTTGATATTTCCTTTTTTTATTTGCTGACTAGAAATGCTAGTCTATTTTAAGCAAAATGAAACTAGAACCTCCCACCAAAACTTTTACTCACCATAATCAAAATGCCCATCAAAAACTAAATTCTTTTGGAAATATGAACGCAAAATGAACTCTATTACTCTGTGAGTTTAGGAAAGTATTAAATAAGAATTACATGGTTTTTCCTTAACATTATGTGTTTCAAAAAAATAGATTTTATATTAATTTTCTATTTGAAAATATTTATTAAGAATTTTTCAAGTTTAAACATTTAGGCAACATTGAAAGAATCTGAAAGTCTTTGAAGAAATGAATGTCAAATCTGTTTCTAAATAAGTGAGTATTTGTGATTACTTTTTAGGTAAAAACTAATATAATCCGCCGGCTAAGAAACAGGAAAAAAAATAGGCCTAGCAATAGGTTAAGAAATGGACAGAGAAAAGTTTCTCAAGTTAGGGAGATTACAGCATGTTTGATCGGTTTACAGATAGAGCGCGAAAAGTATTAGGTTACGCGAAAAGCGAAGCCGAAAGACTCAATCACGATTATATTGGCACAGAACATATTTTACTGGGTTTAATCAAAGAGGGTAGTGGTGTTGCGGCAAATGTGCTGGAAAACCTAAGTATTGATCTTGAAAAAGTTCGTGTTGAAGTAGAAAAATTAGTAGAAGCAGGAACCAACACATTAACAAGTGGTCAACCACCTTATACTCCGCGTGCCAAACGAGTGTTAGAGTTAGCACTAGAAGAAGCACGAAGTTTGGACCACAACTATGTTGGCACAGAACATATTTTGCTTGGCTTAATTCGTGAAAATGAAGGAATGGCTGCGCAGGTATTACACAATCTTAGTATTAGTATTGACGATGTGCGTTCTGAAGTTATGGATTTATTAGGGTCAGAACCTGAAGACACATCATTAGCCGACAAATCACAACCGCGCATTGGTCAAAAGCAACCTTCAGAAAATGCGGGCAAAACCCCTTCACTTGATTCATTTGGTCGCGATTTAACCGCCTTGGCACGAGAAGGCAAACTTGACCCTGTTATAGGTAGAAGCAAAGAAATCGAAAGAGTCTTGCAAATATTAGTGAGAAGAACAAAAAACAACCCTGTATTGCTTGGTGAAGCGGGTGTTGGTAAAACAGCCATCGTAGAAGGTTTAGCACAACAAATCATTTCTGGTGATGTGCCAGATCTACTTATCAATCGTCGTGTCGTTATTTTAGATTTGGCTTTGATGGTTGCAGGAACAAAATACCGTGGGCAATTTGAAGAAAGAATTAAAGCTGTTACCAATGAAGTAAAACGCGCCAAAAATGTTATCTTATTTCTGGATGAATTGCATACGCTTGTTGGTGCTGGTGGTGCAGAAGGCGCAATCGACGCATCCAATGTTTTAAAACCACCTCTTTCGCGTGGTGAATTGCAGTGTGTCGGGGCTACAACTCTCGACGAATACCGTAAATATGTTGAAAAAGACTCCGCTCTAGCACGTCGTTTTCAAACCGTAATGGTAAACCCCCCTACTAAAACAGAAACATTACAGATATTAAAGGGTTTAAAAGATCGTTATGAAACCCACCATCATGCACAATACACAGAAAAAGCCTTGGAAGAAGCCGTTAATTTATCTGACCGCTACATAACCGATCGGTTTTTTCCGGATAAAGCCATCGACATTATTGACGAAGCCGGTTCGAGAGTCAAACTTAAATCATTTTCACGACCACCTGATCTTAAAGAAAAAGAAAATGAAATTGCAATCTATGATGCAAAAAAAGAACAAGCCGTTGGCGAACAAGATTTCGAAAAAGCTGCTGAGTTCAGAGATAAATCAGAATCTCTTAGAAAAGAAATCATAAAACTACAAAAGAAATGGCGAGAAGAAAGTAAGTTAAAAGTAAATATCATTGATGAAAATGTGATACAAGAAGTCGTTTCAAGTGTTACAGGCATACCACTAACCAAGGTCGGTGACCAAGAAAGCAACAAACTTTTAGAAATGGAAAAATATCTAAAAGACAGAGTTGTCGGTCAGCTTGAACCGGTACAAGTAGTCTCCAAATGTATTCGTAGAACTCGTGCTGGTCTAAAAGACCCTAAACGCCCAGTGGGTAGTTTCTTGTTTGTTGGCCCTACAGGGGTTGGTAAAACATTACTTGCAAAAGCTCTTGCACAATTCATGTTTGATACAGAAGAGGCTTTAATTCAAGTGGATATGTCTGAATATATGGAAAAACATTCCGTTTCGCGCTTAATTGGTGCACCTCCAGGTTATGTTGGTTTTGAAGAAGGCGGTCAATTAACGGAAAAAATCAGAAGAAGACCTTACTCTGTTATCTTATTAGATGAGATCGAAAAAGCTCACCAAGATATCTATAATTTGTTATTGCAAATCATGGAAGAAGGTAAATTAACCGATAGCTATGGTAGAATTGTAGACTTCAGAAATACCGTAATTATTTTAACATCAAATATTGGTATTGAAGTTTTGAAAAATTCAGGCAATTTAGGTTTTACCAAAAACCAGCCTAAAAATATGGCAGACATTAAATCGAAATTAATGGTTGAAGTTGAAAGAGAATTTAGACCAGAATTCTTGAATCGTCTCGATGATATCGTATTCTTTAAATCTTTAGATAAAGAAGATATTGCTCAAATCATTCACAAAGAATTAAAAGGCGTTCTGAATCGTTTGGCCGTTAATAAACTTGAACTTGAATTTGATGATGATGCTATTAATTTCTTGGTAGATAAAGGCTATAACTCAGAATATGGGGCCAGACCATTAAAACGCGCTATTGAAAAACAAGTAGACGATGTTTTATCGGAAGGGATCTTATCAGGAAAATACAAAGGCCCTTGTAAATTAAAGGGAACTTTAAACCCAGAAAAAGATGGGCTTACCTTTGCCATATTACCATAAAAAAGCTGGCGGCACTTATTTGTGCCGCCCTTCTTCAAATAATTGTTAGAAAGATATGATTACATTTTTAAGACTTATTCGAGCCCCAAATATCGTTACTTCTGTTTCTAATGTATGTGCGGGCGCCTTTATCATAGCAAGTTTACAATCAACGCTACCAATGTTTTTCCCGTTAGTAAAACTAATGCTTTGTTCCGCAATGATGTATGCATGCGGTATTATTTGGAACGATATATTTGACTTGGAAGTTGACAAAAAAGTAAGACCCAATCGACCGTTACCCTCTGGTGCTATCAAAGTTTCCACGGCTTTTTCAATCTCAGCAGTATTTAGTATTTTAACAATTTTAATAAGTGCAACTATTAGTCTTACAGCCGTTTTGCTTTGTATTGCCATCATGATATCGGCTTTATTATATGATACTTGGTGGAAACATAATGATTGGGCAGGCTCAATCGCAATGGGGCTTTGTCGATCTTTAAATTTATCATTAGGCTTTTGTGTATTTTCTAGCTTTTCGTTTCATTCAGAATACCCGTATTTAGATGTAGCTATATTTTTTACAGGCTTTCATTTTTTATATGTATTTTCAATCACTTATGTTGGAACTATGCAAGAAGGCCATGCACCCAATTGGAAAATATTTTTATCCTTTGGGCTTTTATTTTTGCTAATCGCTTATGTAACTGTAATGCCAAAAGATTTATACTTCACTGCAAAATTTCTAATCATAGTTCTACTAGCAGGTGCATTTTATCGCCTTCAACTGATTTATCGTTTTAAAAAGCCAAGGGATATTGGCCTAACAGTAAAATATGGGATATTAGGGTTAATACCAATCGATGCGATATTTACAACAGTAAGCGCCACAAGTTTTACTGGGGTATTACCTGCCCTAATAATGTTAATTATATTTTTTCCTCTTTCCTTTGGTTTAGCCAAAGCCATAGAAATGACTTAATGACTACAGAAAAAAAATTCATTTGGATAGATTCAGAAGAACTACTAGAAAAAAATCTTGGCGAAATAAAAGATACCAAGTATTTGGCAATAGATTTGGAAGCCGATAATCAACATTTGTTTGAAGAACAAGTCTGTTTAGTTCAAATTTCAACCGACAAGCTTAACTTTTTAATCGATACACTGGCTTTTAAAAATTTAAGTTTACTACAACCTATCTTCGAAAATGAAAACATACCAAAAATATTTCATGATTTAGAATTTGATTTAAAAAGCATGACAAAAGAATTCAATAGTTCCTTCAAAAATTTATTTGATACCAAAATGGCAGCTGAATTAGGTGGTGAAGAAAAATGTAGCCTTTCTGCTTTATTGGAAAAGCATTTGCAATTAACACTGGAAAAAGAATATCAACAAGCAAATTGGACAATGCGACCGCTTTCAGAAAAAATGCTGCAATATTCTATAAATGATTCATGCCATCTAAATGAGTTAAAGGAAATATTAACAAAACAGTTAATTGATTTAAATCGTCATCACTGGTTTGAAGAAGAATGTTCTATAAGAGAAAAATACAGATATATTGAGTCTGTTCACCCTGAATATATAAAAATAAAGGCATCAATAAAATTAAAAGACAAACAACTAAATTTATTAAAACACTTGTGCGAAATTCGCTCTAAAATAGCCAAAGAAAACAATGTTTCAAGATTTCAGATTCTATCGAATAAAGTAATTCTAGAAATCTGCAATACCTTTCCAAACAGTTTTAGCATGAATTATTTACATAAAATTGTCAAACCAAATTATCAAGAAGAGCTTTTTAATGGTTTGCTAGACTCTTATCGTTCAGTAGCTAATGAGGAAGCCATAATTCATCCACTCAAGAAAGCCAAATCAAAAGAATTTGTAAATTCCAATATTGATAAAATTAAAAAATGGCGCACTGCCTTATCTGAAAAAATGAAAATACCTGGTGTTTACCTATGGCCAACGGAATCAATTGATCTAATTGCCGAAAACCCAGCCATAATTAGCGAAGGAATTGAAAAAATCCCCTATGTCAGAAATTGGCAAATTCAAGAAATCGGTGATGATTTCATAAGAAAATTAAAACCAAAATTAAAACAACCTAACCCATAAACATAAAATCGTCCTAACTCAATCCACACATTGATTTGGCTTTTTGCAATTGATACCAAATAAAGTCAACATCCCTCTGCTTGTATTAGAAGAAGCCTCCTGGTAAATATCCCGTAACAAAATTTCTGCGTGATCTCGCATACTTTTAGGTACTTGTTCTAATTTTAAACCAGTTGTTAAATCAAGAAAATTTTTAAGACCAATTTGTGAACTGTCAACAACCTCACAAATTTCTTGTATATCCGTATACTGACCATTTTTACACAGATCTTTTATTTTATGGCCAATAAATCTGTCGCCGCCTAGCATAGCTTGTGATTCTTGAGCAAGCTGAAAAAACTGATCCAAACTTTTTATTGCAGGCGTAATGTGATAAAAAATATCATCAATATCAAGAATTACCAAAACCCCACCTGGTTTAAGAATCTTAAAAATTTCGGATAATGCCTTTGTAGGGTCAGACAAATGTTGAAACACAAATCTCGCATAGACAAAATCAAATTTTTCTTTGAAAACCCCTAATTCATAAACACTGCTCTGAAAAAAATTAATATTTTTATAATGACTTCTACAATGGTTAATAAATCCAAGGTTTACATCCGCACCAAATAAATCCAAATTTTGAAATGAACTTTGTATCATTTGAATTGTACTACCTAACCCGCAGCCTATATCCAATAGCTTCATGTTCTCTTGAAGACCTGATCTTTTTAAAAATGCTACCTCTTGATTCTTAAGTATGCTTGCTTGCAAACCTAGTCTTTTCATTTCTTTCTCGCTATTTAAGAAATTTTCAAATACATAAGAACCTGTTACCATATAAGTCTCCGTTAAAAATATTAAACGATTTTTCTAACATATTCCATTGCCTGAAGTTGACTTAAAATGCTACTTATAGATTTCTCACTGATATTTCTCAGTAATAAATTCCATAAATTTTTAATCGTATCGGGTTGGACCTGGTTTTGATTGGAAGGTAAAATTGAGGGTAAAATTATTGATTCTCTTTTTATTGATAAAAGTTGCACACGGGCAAAAGTTCTTTGCGAAATCTTCTTTACAGAAGACTCCTCAAACTGCAAAGCTTTATAAAAAGATACATGTTTATCTTTAACTGTAATAAAACATTCCAAAATATTTAATTTGATATTTTGAAGTGTAGCTAACATTACAATATAAAAAATAATTTCCTTTTTTCTCTTACAATTTTTTGTTACCCCTAAGGAACAAATTTCTGAAATCCTAGTAGAATAAGTATTTCTATACTGTGTAAGCTCATTTGAAAAAGTTTTATCCGCCGGCAAACCATTCATGGAATCAATAATTAGCGAAAAAGTACCCACAAGTTTATGGTCTTCTGTAATTAAAAAGGTTACACAGTTTTTCTCAAACAACATGGAAGATGGAGGAAAATCAATATTATTAATATTTCTGCTTTCATTTGCTTCAAGCAGAATTTTTTGTGCATTCTCCATTCCATCTAAATCATCTACAACAATAAAATCAAAATGAGAAAATTTAGGGGTATTATATTTTTTTTCCTCCCCTTCCTTAATAGTATATTTTCTGCATGGCTCAGATACTAAATTAAACATATTCTATTACCCCCAAAAGATGATACTTTGAATATGATTACATAATCCAACCCTCTAAAGAAATTCTTCAAAATTCTTGATTTTTTTTTTTAATTATTAACAATTCGTATCAAGCAAACTAGACTAAAATATGTCAAATTATGAATTTAATTTTTTCACAAAAGCGCCTATCGAAAAGAACAAAAAAAGCCTGAAGTGTAATTATTATTTATGAAAATTACTTTGACAATAATAATAGAGAAACCATCAAATCAATTTTGTAATTGCCTGATTATTTTGAATCATTATTTTGCATTTGTATGGCTTTTATTAATTCAGGAGGCCAAATTTCTAAAGTTGAACTTTTAATTGTGCGATAATAAAAATTTTTAGAAAAAATAACTGGGTAAGCTTCCTTTATATCTTCAAAATAAATTTTTACAGCATCACAATGATTGTTTGTAAAAGTAAATATATAGTTTTGATAAAAATATAACTTAATTTTTGGCTTCATCGCATTAGGCTTAAATACATTTGAATAAATTACTTTTTTGTATTTTACAACGCCATCTTTATTTTCCCAATCAAGACCAAATTCCACATCAATTTTTGGGTTAATTGCAGTCGGCTCGGAAAATATTTCAAACTCCAACATAAAAGCTTTTTCTTGTGATTGTATGGGCAACTTAATTGCTAAATCCATATTTACTGGACTAGCCATAGCTTTATGTTTTGGTGACCACTCCCATTGACCTTGTAGCAATCGAACTGAGGAATCTTCCTTTTCAAGAAAAGACCAAGTCTGATTGGTGTATACTGCCTTAACCTTAGTTTGGCGTTCTTTTAATTTAGCCGAATTCACCTCTTTAAAATTGGTTGTTTGATCTAAATTGAAATATACAAAATATACCCCAAATAAAGTACCTAAACCAACAAAAATTGAAAGCAAAAGAAACTTATTGGATAAAAAAGCAGATTTCGGCTCAATACCCATCAAGCGGTTAGACTCAGAGTTAGCAGTGCTAGAATTTTTAACTAAACTTTCGTGGGGCTTAATTGATTTTATAGTATTTATAACAGAAATAGGGACTATCTCAAGTTTGCTGGTACTAATCAATATTGATATGATTTCAACACTCTTGAAAATACCCAAAGAACTAAGTATCATTCGTAGCTTTTCTAACCCCCTAGATACTTGGGTTCTAACAGTTTTTTCTGGAAGAGACAATGTCGTGGCAACTTCAGAGTAACTAAAACCTTCGTATAACACCAACCAAATTGGCGCGCTATATTTTTCTGGAAGCTGAAAAACACATTTCTTAATCGTGCTTTTTAATTCATCATTGTCTGCTACAATTTCATCCATCTGCAAATTATCCTTTTTATGACTAAATTTTGATTCTCTGATAGACCTACTTTTCTCCTCATTATATTTATGCTTGCAGGTATTGATAACTATGCGCATTAACCAAGCTTTAAAGTTTGAACCAATTTGATATTGATGTAAATTTTCAATACATTTGATAAAAGAACTCTGCATTGCATCTTCAGCGTCAGCAGGGTTACCAGACATTCGTAAAGCCATGCGATACACTTTATCGCTATATCTCAAAAAAATTTCTGTGATAATACTCGATTGCAAGGTTGCTCGATAACTTAATATTAGTTCATCATCACTGACTTCAGACATATAATTCCTAAATAGATCTGTTGCTTCTTCTAATAATACCCTATAATTCGATCAAATAATAGTTTTCTTCAAAATTCTGAAAATATTAATAATTTACAAGACGAAAACATTATTGCTGTTTGTCTTGCATTTCCCTATCAAAAAAATAAATGGGATTTTATAGGGTGCAAAAACTCTAATTTCGTAATAAATTTTAATAAACCATCAAATGCAAAGATGATTATCTCATAAACCAATAGGCAATAGCAAACCTATAAAATCACCCTCGGTGGGTTGACACTACCTTATCTAGTAAAGCAAAACAAAACTTAAATCCAACTAATATTTTTTTAGCACTATGTCCACTTAGTCCACTCTGTCAACTATGTCCAAATTAATTTTAATGTATATTTTTTAACATAAAATTCAGACTAAAAGGATTGCTTACCCAAGCAAATGTCAAATTAGTCCAAACCCATCACAATTCACCATAATTTAAATGAGGTGGTATAGTACAAAATATAACAGCCGACCTCAAACCAAATGAAAATTAAATCCTACTCCATCTATTCGCTATTTTTCTATTTATACTTTGTAGCGATTTAGCGATTTTTTTTTGCTAGATAAATTGATTCATCGCATACAATTCTATAAGAAATAAAACCATGACAAAACCCAAAGAAATACAAGAATTTATGCACAAAAAAATTATATTCTGGTTTCTCTACCAAGGTTTTGGCATTTCCCTATCAAAAGGATAAATGGGCTGTTTCAAATGGTGGAATTCTAATTTTGTAATATCCTGCACAACCAACCCAGGGGAGTCAACTTCTATAATTTTGGAAGAAATCGGCTCGAAGTCAGCTCGAAAATGAACTGTTGATTTTACAACTATAATGGCTTGTTCTTCTGGTTGAATGCCCGTAAATCGAATTATTTCGCGATCTAATGTCTGAACCCTTCTTTCGGTAATAATTATTTTGATACCATTGCAATTTAACACCCCCGTTTGGCCAACATTAATTTTTGACCCTTTACTAAAATCTCCTTTATTTACAAATTTACCATCACATAAGGCTTCAATTTTTCCTTCTATCAATAATGATGTATTTTCGTGATCTAAAGATTTTCCACCTAGACGAAGTTGTATAGATTCACCTACTTTCTTTTGATGCATCAATTTAACGGATTCTGAATCCCATATAGTTGAAAATACAGCACTACTCACTTTTTGCTCCAACATTTCTTTCAGTATCGCCACACCATCACCAGCACCACCCCCACCTGGGTTATCAGATGCATCACACAATACAATTGGCCCTTTGGCATTAACTGATTGCTTGGCAAGTAAAACGGCTTCTTTGACTGGCAATGGGTTACATCTTAATTCATTTCGAATGCTCCAAACTTTTTCACAGATAAGATTTAACTTTTGACTTGCAAGCTTTTCATCATTGTTCGTAATTACAATTACAGTAAAACCATTTTCAGGAATATCAGCATAACCAAACCCAGGCACAATAGATACACTTAAAATATTTTTTTCTTTTTCAATAGTTTTCGCCAATTCTATTAAGCTTTTAATTGGTTCTTTATAAGTACCTTGAGCAAGCAAAGGAGAAACCAAAGGAATATTGCGGTAAACCATCAAAGGCCTTACCTTTTGATTCAAAGTGTGCACCATAAGCTCCGCAATTTCTAAAGCGCAATTAAACATATCCACATGTGGGTAAGTTTTATAACCAATGAGAGCGTCTGAATATTGCACCATATTAGGACCAATATTAGCGTGAAAATCTAAAGTAGCCATAATTGGAATTTTAAAATAGGTTAGCTCTTTTAACCATTTTAGCAAAGCACCTTCTGGGTCAGTAATACCTTCAACGACCATCGCCCCATGCAAATTTAATACAATTCCATTTATATCTGGGTTTTCGGCAATATCTTTTTCCCATTGAGCTAGAACATTCTCATAAACTTCGCGTTTTACTAAACCACCAGGAGTTGTTGATGTATTCAAAGAGCAGACAAGTTCAACCTTGTTTTCTTCTAATTTTTCAATAAAACCACCAATACAATTTTTTACACCTTTATAGTGTTGATAAAGCTCATGCCCTACACGATACTGACTATTCATAAAATCATTTAATGTTGTATGTTTCTTTGAGAATGTAATTGTTTCATGCATAAACCCACCAATAAAGACTTTCATTTTTTACCCCTTATATACACTAAAAATTGAAACATTAAAAAAAAGCCTGAACATTAAATTTTTTGACAACTGCCATTTTCAGTAACCTTTAAATCAATTAAAATATCACTGTATTTTTTTTCTTCAACCTTAAAATCATGAAAAATAGTTTCCAGTATTACGCGCCCCACATTTGATTCAACGGCATCAATTGTGGTGATAATGGAATTCAAACTACTTGTTGGGTATCCTCTAAATGCAATTAGACTAAAATCTTTTGGTATTTGCATACCTTGACTAGTGCTTTCTCTGAATGCACCTAAGGCTATCGAGGTATCAAAACATAAGGCAGCAGTTGGCCTTTTGGTTAAACTTAACAATTCATTCATCGCTTTTGCACCGCTATGAGCATCGGGCTTGCATAATTTATGAAAATTTTCATTTTTTGGAATGCCACAATATTTTAAGCCATCAAAAAAACCAGCCGCCCTTTCTTGATTGATGATTTGCCAGCGTGTATGGTTTAAAAAGGCAATCTCTCGATGCCCTAGCTCATATAAATATTGTACTGCTAAAAATGACCCTTGGTAGGAATTAATATTTAGTGAGCTGATCTCAGAACCTTCGATTTTATGATCAACAATTAAAATTGGTTTTTTGAACTTTTTGAAAGAATTGATGAATTCAATCGTTTGGCTCATCATAAAAATAAAACCATCAATTTTTATATTTTTGCATTTTTCAACTATTACATTTTTATCCATTTCATCCAATGATAATGTAATAAGAGAATACTCACGCTTTGAAGCTTCTTTTAAAATACTAAAATAAATCTCGCTATAAAAACCTGTATTGGCAGACAAAGTATTGTAATTAAAACCAGAGGGGAAAATAATTACCAAATTCTTACTAACATTTACATCTAACTTTTTATTAATGTTCAGATAGGTACCTTTATTTCTATACCTAGTAATTAATCCATTTTTCTCTAATTCATTTAATGCAACTCGTAAGGTACCTCGACTAACATTGAGCTGGTCTGCAAGAACCCTCTCCGTTGGCAATTTACCTTGCGGAAAACCGCTATTTTTGATTTCTTGCTCAATGAAATTTCGTACCTTTTCGTTTAAATTCAAACCTTCTTCATTCAGCATAGCAACAACCAAACATGAGTATTTTTCAAAATTTAAATTAGAAATATAGAAAAAAGTCAATTATAAGCAATTAAAATAAAATTACGATCTTTACAGTGCATTTAAAAATACTTTTAATGAGGGACATATAGATCCTCATTCCATTTTAAATCAATAAAAGGCAACTAGTCATAAGGTTTTTGGGTTCCGCTTGTTGGGAAGAGCTAACCCAAAAATAACTTATAAATTTAACTAACTAGTTGCCTGAAATTCTCATTATAATCGTAAAGTCTGCCCAACATTTTTTTGTAAAGCTGCTTTATATACTGCCTTACCTATTACAACATCTTCAACCCCCATGCCAATATTCATATCAATAATCAGCTCATCATTTGACTCGCGGCCAACTTTTAAACCTGCCACTACCTCACCTAATTCTGCATGAATTTTTGGCAATCCATTTTCAAGATACCCAACTGTCATAAAATACTCCATTTCAGGTAAACTATCTACTAAAAATTTATTGGCGCGATTAAAGGTTTTCCACTCCCATAAACTATCAAAATCAACAGGAGCTATAAATGCGCCAGGGGCAATCCATTCATCTTTAATAATTGGGTTTGCTTTGGATAAAATTGCGGTAGCACTTACAATAACATTCGATTCTCTCACTACATCTTCAACTTTTTCTGAAACTTCCCAATCAATATTGGGGTACTTTTCTCTTCGAATTTTGACTAATGCTTTAGCCGTATCTGGAAATTTATCAAAAATCTTAACCTGTTTCAGTTTTGGGAAAATCTTAGGAAATAAATCTGTATGTTCTTTACCCTGCACCCCTGAACCAATCATACCAACAACTTCAGAGTTTTTATTTGCTAAAAATTCACAAGCAATCGCCGTAACAGCTGCCGTTCTTTTAGCCGTAACCCAAATCGCATCCATAATAGCAATCGGCCAACCTGTCTCATGACAATTTAAAATCATCAAACCACTTGTTTGAGGTAAATTGAATTTATAGTTTTCAGGAAAACACTCAGCCCATTTAATTCCACAGGCCTCATATTTGGGCACCCAAGCTGGCATGGCATGCATCAGAGTATTCGTTTGAGGGTGTAACCCTATTTTAGCGGGCATTTCAAACTTTTTATGCCCATGCTCTCTTAAAGCATTTTTGGTTAATTCTAGAACCTTGGCGTCTAAGTTTAACCCTTCAACATCACTTCTTGTCAAATATAATAATTCTTTACCAACAGTAATAGACATTGATTTCTCCTCAAAAATTATTTAATTTCAATACTTTTAATTGTTCTTTTGCCAGACAACACATCTTTGAAAACCAAATTGTATTTACCAGGTGCCACAGATTTAAAATCAAACTTTCCTTGGTAATTTCCTTTACTCAACGGGACATTTACAAGAAATGTCGGTATGGACTTTCCATTCAAATCTTGCAATTCAACATTGACCACATGATCTTCTAATTGATTCGCAGACGATTTAATCTTTATAGAAGTATTTAAAAAGCCTTCTTTTGTTTGGTCGTCAGATTCAACAAGAATTGTTTCTACCGTATAAGGCATCAAACTAAATATCAAAGGGCGTTTGTTAGAAAGCTCGACAGAAAATTTATTTTCTTTTAGATCAACAGATGCACCAGATAATAACTCAGTAACAATAAACGATTTTGGCAATTTCACATTTAGTTTAAATACTTCGTTAAATTTTGCTTCTTCTGCAACATCATCTAAACTTTCCCAATCAATAGAAATTGCTGCATTAATATGAAGTGCCAACAAATAGGAAGATTCTTGTTTATATACAAAAGTTTCAATGCCTGCAGGGTAAACACCAGATGAATTGGCAATAGAACAAAATTTCTCAATTTTTGCTAGATTCAAGATGTGCTGAAAAATTTGTCGCTGTTTCACTAAGTTATTTTGTACTTCCACCAAATTTGAATTTCTTTCTTGCAAATAATTGGCTAGATCAAAATTCAAAGTGAATGCCAAACCTTTACCTAATTTATTTTGAAAAAGAACACTACATAAATCAGTCTTACCGTAACTTTTAGCCGTTTTACTTTTAACACCTGGTTCGACAAAACCTTTAACTACAAAACTCTCATTTTTTGAAATTAAACCAAAGTCTTCATTTAGTAAAATCTTAAATTCCTGACCAAAACCTCCCGTATAACCGAAATTTTCTTCACCTTTTTTGTCTTCTTGAAAAATAAATTTATCTCTTTCAACGCCTAACACTTCATCAAAAGGAGAATTCCCTTCATATAGCTTACAATGCTCGTTCAATCTACCCGCATGAATATCACTAATAATAAGGCCTCCATTTTCAACAAACTTTTTCAAATTTTCTATTTCTAACATACTTAAAGTAATAGTTCGTGGCATTATAATCAACTTTATGCCTAATTCAGAAATTAAATTCTGCTCGACTTGAGCCGAAGAGATATGCGTAAACTGATAACCCAAGTCTTCGATAAGTTTATAGTATCCTTCTCTACCATTGGCATTAAAATTATGGGAAGATTCCCATGAACTATTTCTATTCACCCATGACTTACCATCTCTTTTCACTTCGAGCATCCAATCGGATCGAATTGATGCATGGGAATAATAAAATGCAATCTCGTTACAAATCAAATCGCTTCTTCGAATTTGACTTGAAATACCATTTCTTAATTCTTTAAATAAAACGCCTAAGTCTTGTCCTATCTGATTAAAAGTAAAGTCTTGTTCAGATTTTTCGAACATCAATGTAACGCCTGTAGTTTTACCATAAGGCCATACTAAAACACCTGCATCACCATGTAAAATTTGTTTCCATACTCTTGGCACTACACTTTCAATTTTACTTTTTAATGAAATAGCCCCAATTTTAGGGTAATTCTTAGGCATAAAACTTCGTATGATTTCTCTTGAACCATTCACATCATAATATTCTAACCAACTGACATTCTTAGAAATTTTCCAAAAATCGAACCCACCATAAGCCGAAGGCATTTGCGTACCAGAATACCCAACTGGTGCACCTGGGTCGATGGAATGTATCGTTTGAGTATATCTTGCCAATGCTGCATGAAATGTATCATCATTGTATTCACGATGATCTGCCCAAGGTGCTAAATTAAAATTTTTAAATTCTGTACCAAAACTAGTAGAAACTGATTTCTTAAACTCCCGCTCTTGCATCTCATCTGTTGTAAAAGGTTCTACTTGGTCCCATGTTTTAAAATCTGTGCCCCACTGGCTATTTAATAGCTCTAAAGAAGTGTATTTTTGTTTTAACCAAATTCTAAAATAGCTTAATGACTCTGGCGAAAAATCAAAATCTTTAGGACAAGCTGCCGAATGCACATAAGTTCCTTCATCTCTTAGATCATAAGAAAGTGGAAGCAACTCAACTAATCGAGAAGCAATACTTTTACATATTTGATTTGCTTCCTCATCAACAGGTTTGCTTTCAAGAGTAGCATTCTTATCTTTTGTACTACGAATCAAAAATTTTTTATCCCTTGTTTTTTTATATTCATTATGAATTTCACTCGCTCCTTTATTTCGAATGTACAAAATATTTACTAAGTTTGTATTATAGAAAGGTATTTGATTCAATTTAAAATCTTTTGGGTCATTATTAGAATAGACCATTCCTGAACGAATGTATATATCCTTTAACATTGCATAATAAATATCATTTTTAATTCGATTGTCATTGCCCCAAATTATTGTTTGATAATCAAACCAACTTTTATCAAAAGGCGAAATTATACGAGGTGGGTTCACCCAGTATTCACTATCAACACGCTTTTGTACTGGCCCTGGCAAAACATTTTGTTTGACGGGAAAAACCGAGCCTGGCTCTGGCCACACAACTAGTTTTTCATTAGCTGAAGTCATTAACGCTGTGTTTAAAAATATAAAAAATAAAAATAATCGCATACACAACCCCTTTTTAATAAATTAAATTGGTTCAATTGGTACATATTTTATACATAAATTTAATCAAATAATACCATAAAATTTAATTTTTATAAAAATCGATATATTTTTGCGAATTTTATTTTCTAAAAGAAAACTATTATAGGCATAATTGAATAAAATTCAAATTTTATGGCTATAAATTGGTTCAATTGGTATAATCAGCTTAAAAATTTTGAGATTTAGCCCATGATTGAAGCTTTACTGAAGCAATCTAAAGACAAGGTTTGCAAAAAACATTTGCAATACTTTATTGAGAATATTTATCGCACAGACAACAAGCCTTCTTTTTATCGTTTTCATCAAACAGCAGATTGGTGTGTAGCAGAATTTCGTAAAATGGGTTTGAAATCTCGTAAAGTTGAATTTCTGGCTGATGGCAAAAAAACTTATGGCGATTGGGTAATGCCAAAAGCATGGGATGCATTTTCACTACAGCTAAAAGACACACAAACCGGAAAAATAATTGCCGATTATGATACAATTTCGACTCACATGGTTATGGGTTCTGGCGCTACACCAAAAGGTGGCGTCACTGGGGAATGTATTTATATCGATGACCTATCTCAAATCTTAATATATCAAGTCAAAGATAAATTTATTTTAACAAAAGAAAACCCGCAATGTTTTAAGAAAGTGGCGAAAGAGGCTGGGGCTTTAGCTTTTCTGTTTCATGGTAAACTCGAAAGTTTTCAAGGCGATGCCGTGCGCTGGGTGAATGCGTGGGCTGACCGCTCTGATCTATGGGCATTGACTGCTGCGGATACAGAGTTTCCTGCTATTTCACTTTCACCAAACACAGTGGAATACTATAAACAAAAAATTACTTCAGGTGAAAAGATTGTTTTTTTTGCAGATATTCAAACCAAATTCTACGAAGGTACTCTACCCGTTGTTGAGGCGATTTTAGAAGGCGATTCAAAAGAGGAGGTATTCTTCACAGGGCATTTATTTGAACAGGGCGCAAATGACAATGCTAGTGGTTGTGCTGGTATGATGGAAATGGCAAGAATACTTAGTCAAAAGAAAAACAAGAGAACAATTCGTTTTTTATTTACATCAGAAATTTATGGCACATTACCTTATTGTTTCGAAAATCAAATTGCAATCAAAAATTGTAAAATAAGCATGAATATTGACAGTATTGCTGATGTCGACCGAAAAGACAACAAAATGCACATCTATCAAAACCCAGATATCAAACCATCATTTGTGAATTTATTGTTAAAAGAAATTATAAAACAAAGCAAAAGTGAAAATATTTTTAATTTTAAAAAATTTATTCTTGATGATAATTTAGTTGCTGACCCTCAAATTGGTATACCTTGTGCATTAATGGCTGTATGTGCATTTCGATGGCACACTAGCCTTGATACTTTAGATACAATTGATTACGATCTTTTTCATCTTACAACAAGTATCTGTTTGACTTTTGCAGAAATTACAAGTAATGACTCAGAGGATGCTTATAAAATACTTCAGCCTTTAGTAAAGAAGCACATAATAACATTTGCTGAAAGCATAAATTCTAAATTTCTTTCAAGTGACCTTCAAATATATAAACAGGAATTAATTGATGAAATTTCAAATGGCCTTGTTGAAAATTTAGATGGCTATTTCGGCAAAATCGAAAATGGTATTGATACCCAAAAGAATGAAAACGGCCCCAAAAGAACTTATTTTGGACCGCCTTCCTATCAAAATGTAAGCAAAGAAGATTTAAAGATTCTTAGTATGTGGTCATCTAGCGCTTTGATGATACTTTTTTTATGTAATGGTAACCGTTCAGAAAAAAGAATTATTGCATATGCAGCCTATCTTTTCGATTTAGATGTAGATTACATAGCTGAAATTTTGGATGCCTTAAAAAGAAATAATTATTTGTATTACTCCTAAGCTAATTCCCAAAACACCTATCAAAGTTTGCAGCTTGAAATTTTTTAGAATTTTAAAAATAAATGCAACTTTTTAAATGGTTAAGCATCAGCAGTTCAAATATAGAAAAAAGTGTGGGTATGGGAAGTTACTTGGCAAGTTACGGCAAGAGCTTATCATTTCCTATAATATGATATACCTTGGCGTTTAAAGAGAATAAGAGAAATGGATAAAAACACGAAAGAATTAGGCGTTTCTCAATTACTGCTTAGGTACTACGAGCAAAACGATGAAGTTGCATTGACCGAATTCTTAAAGGTATTGCAAAATGTAGTTTTTCGAGTTGCCTATAGTGTCGTCCATAATCAAGCCGATGCAGATGACCTCATGCAACAAACTTTTATCAAAATAATTCAAAAAGAATCAATGTGCCAGGCTGCATTTGATTTAGATGACACAAAAGTTAAATCTTGGGTGCTATCCATTGTTTATAATTATTCTCGGATGCATTTAAGATCTAAAAAAACTAAATTAACCTATCAACTAGATGAAAGAATAGATATGCCAACTACTGAAGACAAACTAACAACTTCTCTTCATTTATCAGAAAACTCTGAAATCAATCAAAAGGTAAAATTGGCTATTTTTAATTTATCAGAAAAATATCGCGTACCTTTGCTTTTACGATACTTAGAAGATATGAGTATAGAAGATATTTCAAAAACTTTAGCCACAAACCCTAGCACTATACGCAGCAATCTTAAACGCGGGCTGGACCAATTAAGAAATAAATTATCAACTGAAAAAATGGTGCTTTCAAGTACAGCTGCAATCGATTTATTAGCAAATGTAAGCATGCCTGTTTCAAGCAAAGCCATTACACCAAATTTTATAAAAGCTTGTTGCACAGCTAAAGCAACTTCTACAAAACTGGCAACTTATTCGACTACAAAATCAAGTTTTCTATTAAAAACTATTTTGGCATTAACTATAATTGGCGGCTCAACCGTTTATTTTTTTAATACTTCTACTTCAACACAAACTACTACCCAAAAAACAATAATAAAACCTAAAATCGCAGTACAACCAGAAGTTACTAAGCCAATAGCCATCAAAACAAAATGGGATTTTTCAAAAGAAAACGGGTCTGATATCAAAGTGATCAAAAACAAAATTATTTATAAAGATAAACTTAATGCCATTACGAATCAAAATATTGAAGATCAAAATGGAGCAGTTATTAGCTTAGGTGTTAAATCAAAAAATTATACGAAAATTATTACAAATAATGTAATGCTCTTATCTGACTTTACTAGTGAAAAGCCAATCCAGAATTACATTGTTGATTTTGCGCCACTTTTAGATAGTGAGCCTGTTTCTGGATTTGTTATTTATCGCATTGGTAAGCCAATCGACTTTAAAAATGTAAATAATAACCTCATTCCTTATAACCAAGATATCTATATCATTGATAACTTGTTTGTCCATTTCTCAAAAGGGCATGGCATTATTAAAATTTTCAGATTTGATGAATTTCCGCCCGAAGTAGAAATTGGCTTAGTTATTGAAAATGTTAATATTCAAAAAATTTCAATAGAACCAATGGAAGCAGACGAGATAGCAGAAATAAAGAACCAGGTAAAATCTATCCTTGAAAAAAAGAAGAAATCAACCCCATAAAATATCAGTATTTTCTAATAGAAAACTAATTAATCAAAATAATTTAATTTTTTTTGCAACATTATAGCGATTTCATCATCAGCTGTTTAGTTAAAGGCAATCAGAAGGTTTAAAGTATAACCTCTCACAAGGATGATTTCTATGGCAAAAAATCTGAAAATATTAGTAACTGGTGCAACTGGTAATCAAGGTGGAGCTGTTATAAAAGCCCTTCAGAACCAAAAAAACATAGAAATACACGCTCTAACTAGAAACCCAAACAGCAAATCTGCCAAAAAGCTTCTTAACAACTATTATCTCACTTTGGTAAAAGCTGATTTGGGTAAACTTGAATCTTTGTTAGCCATCAAAGAAACTTACGACTTTGTATTTTTTATAACAGATTTTTGGGCAGGCAAAGATCAAGAAATAGCTTTTGGTAAAAATTTAATCACTGCCATGGAAAAAACTTGTGGTCATTTTATTTTTTCTTCTACGCCTTCTTCTGTAGAAGAAAGCGTTTTTTCCTTTTCAGATTCCAAATTTCAAATTGAAAAAATGTTAAAACAATCGTCGATGACATATAGCATTATTCGCCCGGGTTTATTTATGGAATTATTTAAAAATCTAAAATTTGCTCCACCTGTGATTTTAGGAATGATGTTAAAAAATATAAACCATGATAGAAAATTGCCTTTTGTTTCGTTAGAAGATATTGGCAAAGTGGTCGCAAAAATAGTATTAGAAAAAGAAAATTACATTAACTCAGATTTCAATGTAATAACACAATATATCAGTTTAAAAGAAATTCGAGCCTTGCATAAAGAGGTCAAAGGGCGACATCCTTTTCATTTTGCACTACCTGACTTTATATTCAAAAAAGTTGTAGGCCCAGAGCTTTATGACCTATGGAATTGGCTAGACCAAAAAGAATCTCAATACGATTCTCAACAATTTTTACAGACCATAAAAAATACAGTTGATTTCAAACTATTTTTTAGCAAATCGCGTTTACCTATTTAAAGTTTTGTAAGGGTGTGTTCGCCACATGATATGTCTTTGGTAACACCATACGGCGCACACACACTTTTAAAAACTTCACAAAACCTCATCGTAAGACGAATGCACCCAATCTAATTAAAGAGAGTTTATATTTTTTTTCTTAGTCCTCACTACCAGATTGCGGTGGTGAAGACAAAAGATTAAAAAGAAAAAAACACAGCAAACAGCATTAAGCTACATATTTGTACAACCATTGGATTTGAAATCCCGCCCCTACTTCATAACATTGAAGATATTTGTTGAGGAGTTCTACAAGAGAGATCATAGGCTGTAGATAAGAAAGAAGTGCATGTGATGGTCAAATAATAAAAACATTTGACACAGTGAAGAAGGGTGCATTCGCCTTATGAAGTAGTTGGCGGTAACCGGCAAAGCCCAAAAATATGTTGAAAGTAAGAAAGGTGACTTCCGCCGATAAGACAAGATAATACTTGTTTCTCGGACAAAATAACCTTTACTTATGAGGAAATCACCATGAAACATTCTATCAAATC
>Ga0209573_1000897_pt1 | contig 52490 bp, 44 predicted proteins | sample TNRBio252014_DNA_FD_185870 | JGI IMG/M metagenome (GOLD analysis project Ga0209573, IMG submission 185870) | Wastewater treatment Type I Accumulibacter community from EBPR Bioreactor in Madison, WI, USA - TNR Reactor_6/25/2014_ DNA (SPAdes)... | ecosystem: Engineered > Bioreactor > EBPR >... | reverse complement strand
TTGAAGGCCGAGCAGACCAGCGGGTGCAGCTGGATCGCCTTGCCTTCGATCAGGATCGGCTCGAACGCCTGAATGCCCAGACGGTGCAGCGTCGGCGCGCGGTTGAGCAGAACCGGGTGTTCGCGGATGACCTCGTCGAGGATATCCCAAACCTCGGGACGTTCCTTTTCCACCAGCTTTTTCGCCTGCTTGACGGTGCTGGAGAGGCCCTTGGCCTCGAGCCGCGAATAGATGAACGGCTTGAACAGTTCGAGCGCCATCTTCTTGGGCAACCCGCACTGGTGCAGCTTCAGTTCCGGTCCGGTCACGATGACCGAACGGCCCGAGAAGTCGACGCGCTTACCCAGCAAGTTCTGACGGAAGCGGCCCTGCTTGCCCTTGAGCATGTCGGACAGCGATTTCAGCGGCCGCTTGTTGTTGCCGGTGATGACACGGCCACGACGGCCGTTGTCGAACAGCGCATCCACCGATTCCTGCAGCATGCGCTTTTCGTTGCGCACGATGATGTCCGGCGCGCGCAGTTCGATCAGCCGCTTCAGGCGGTTGTTGCGGTTGATGACGCGGCGATAGAGGTCGTTGAGGTCCGAGGTGGCAAAGCGGCCACCATCCAGCGGCACCAGCGGGCGCAGTTCCGGCGGGATCACCGGCAGCACGGTCAGCACCATCCACTCGGGCCGGTTGCCCGACTCGAGGAACGATTCGACCACTTTCAGCCGCTTGATGATCTTCTTCGGCTTCAGTTCGCCAGTGGCTTCTTTCAGCTCTTCACGCAGCTTGTCGGCATCGACCTGCAGGTCGATGTTCGACAGCATTTCGCGGATCGCCTCGGCGCCGATACCGGCGGTGAAGGCGTCAGCGCCGAAATTGTCCTGCGCGTCGAGATATTCTTCCTCGGTCAGCAACTGGCCATAGGACAGTTCGGTCAGGCCGGGCTCGATGACGACGTAGTTTTCGAAATAGAGGATGCGCTCGAGATCGCGCAGCGTCATGTCCAGCATCAGGCCGATGCGGCTGGGCAGCGATTTCAGGAACCAGATATGCGCAACCGGCGAGGCCAGCTCGATATGGCCCATGCGCTCGCGCCGGACTTTTTGCAGCGTGACTTCAACGCCGCATTTCTCGCAGACGACGCCGCGATACTTCATGCGCTTGTATTTGCCGCACAGGCACTCGTAATCCTTGATCGGGCCAAAGATACGGGCGCAGAACAGCCCGTCGCGCTCGGGCTTGAAGGTGCGGTAGTTGATGGTCTCGGGCTTCTTGATCTCGCCGTAAGACCAGCTGAGAATCCGCTCAGGGCTGGCCAGCGAGATCTTGATCTCGTCAAAGGCCTTGGCGGGGGTCATCGGGTTGAACGGGTTGGTCGTCAGTTCCTGGTTCATCGTCAAATCCTCGGAATGGATGCGAAGGGGTGTGAGAGTGGTGCGTGAAAATCACGCACCCTACGGGGTCGTAGGGTGCGTGCTGGCACGGACCGTTAGTCCTCACCCTCCGAATCCAGGAGTTCCATGTTCAGGCCGAGGCCGCGGACTTCCTTCACCAGCACGTTGAAGGATTCGGGCACACCGGCCTCGAAATTGTCCTCGCCCTTGACGATGCTCTCGTAGACCTTGGTGCGGCCTGCCACGTCGTCCGACTTGACCGTCAGCATCTCCTGCAGGGTATAGGCGGCGCCGTAAGCCTCGAGGGCCCAGACCTCCATCTCCCCCAGACGCTGACCACCGAACTGCGCCTTGCCGCCCAGCGGCTGCTGGGTGACGAGGCTGTACGGACCCGTCGAGCGGGCGTGCAGCTTGTCGTCGACAAGGTGGTGCAGTTTGAGCATGTATTTCACGCCCACGGTCACCGAACGGGCGAACTTCTCGCCCGAGCGGCCGTCATAGACCACCGATTGCCCCGACTGATCGAAACCGGCGCGCTTCAGCGCGTCGTTGACGTCGATCTCCTTGGCGCCGTTGAACACCGGGGTGCCGATCGGCACGCCCTTGGTCACGGTTCCGGCGGCCTCGACGAGGTGCTCTTCGTCCATCTCGGCAAAGGCGTCGTCATAGACCTGATCGCCGTACCCGTGCCGCAGCGCGTCGCGCACCGGCGTCAGGTCGCCCGAGCGGCGGTATTCCTGCAGCGCCTCGTCGATCTGGATGCCCAGACCGCGCAGCGCCCAACCCATGTGGGTTTCGAGGATCTGACCGACGTTCATGCGCGACGGCACGCCCAGCGGGTTCAGCACCAGATCGACCGTCGTGCCATCGGCGAGGAAGGGCATGTCTTCCTCAGGCACCACCTTGGACACCACACCCTTGTTGCCGTGACGACCGGCCATCTTGTCGCCCGGCTGAAGCTTGCGCTTCACCGCCAGGAAGACCTTGACCATCTTCATCACGCCGGGGGGCAGATCGTCGCCGCGGCGGACCTTTTCGACCTTGTCCTCGAAGCGGTGGGTCAGCGCGCGCTTTTGCTGGTCGAAGAGGGCGTTCAGCGCCTCGACTTCCTGCGCTTCGGCCTCTTCGGCCAGCGCCAGTTGCCACCACTGGCCACGCGACAGGCTGTCGAGCAGCTCTTGCGTGATCTCGCTGTTCGGGCGCACCGATTTGGGGCCCTTCACGGCGACTTTGCCCAGGATCAGCGTCTTGAGACGGCCATAGATGTTGCGCTCGAGGATCGCCAACTCGTCGTCGCGGTCGCGCGACAGGCGTTCGATCTCTTCGCGCTCGATCTGCAGCGCACGCTCGTCCTTGTCGACGCCGTGCCGGTTGAACACCCGCACCTCGACGACCGTGCCATAGGCGCCCGGAGGCAGCCGCAGCGAGGTGTCGCGCACGTCGCTGGCCTTTTCGCCAAAGATCGCGCGGAGCAGTTTTTCTTCCGGGGTCATCGGCGATTCACCCTTGGGGGTGATCTTGCCGACCAGAATGTCACCGGCCTGCACTTCGGCACCGATATAGACGATCCCGGCCTCGTCGAGGTTGCGCAGGGCTTCCTCGCCGACGTTCGGGATGTCGCGGGTGATTTCCTCAGGGCCCAGCTTGGTGTCGCGGGCGGCGACTTCGTATTCCTCGATGTGGATCGAGGTATAGACGTCGTCCTTCAGGATGCGCTCGCTGATGAGGATCGAGTCCTCATAGTTATAGCCGTTCCAGGGCATGAAGGCGACGACCACGTTGCGGCCAACCGCCAGTTCGCCAAGGTCGGTGCAGGGGCCGTCGGCCACCACCTCGCCCCGTGCGACCATGTCGCCCACCTTGACCAGCGGGCGCTGGTTGATGCACGACGACTGGTTCGAGCGCTTGAACTTGCGCAGGCGATAGATGTCGACGCCCGGTTCGCCGGGTTCCAGCATCTCGGTCGCGCGCACAACGATACGCTGGGCGTCCACCTGATCGATGATCCCGGCGCGGCGCGCCATGATCGCAGCACCCGAGTCGCGGGCGACGATACCCTCGATCCCGGTGCCGACCAGCGGCGCGTCGGATTGCAGCAGCGGCACGGCCTGCCGCATCATGTTCGAACCCATCAGCGCGCGGTTGGCGTCGTCGTTTTCCAGGAAGGGAATGAGCGACGCCGCGACCGACACCAGCTGTTTGGGCGAAACGTCGATCATGTCGATCACGTCGCGCGGATTCAGCATGAAGTCGCCGCTCTTGCGGGTCGACACGAGGTCGTTGGCAAAGCTGCCGTCCTCGTTCAACTGCGCGTTGGCCTGCGCGATGACGTGGCGCATTTCCTCGGTTGCCGAGAGGTATTGCACCTCGTCGGTCACCTTGCCGTCGATCACCTTGCGATAGGGGGTCTCGATGAAGCCATATTTGTTCACGCGGGCATAGGTCGCCAGCGAGTTGATCAGGCCGATGTTCTGGCCTTCGGGCGTCTCGATCGGGCACATCCGGCCATAGTGGGTCGGGTGAACGTCGCGCACTTCAAAGCCCGCACGTTCCCGCGTCAGACCGCCCGGCCCGAGGGCCGACAGGCGGCGCTTGTGCGTCACTTCGGACAGCGGGTTGGTCTGGTCCATGAACTGCGACAGCTGCGACGAGCCGAAGAATTCCCGCACCGCCGCCGCAGCCGGTTTGGCGTTGATCAGGTCTTGCGGCATCACGGTGTCGATATCGACCGCCGACATGCGCTCGCGGATCGCGCGTTCCATGCGCAGCAGGCCCAGACGATACTGGTTCTCCATCAGCTCGCCGACCGAACGCACCCGGCGGTTGCCGAGGTGGTCGATGTCGTCGATCTCGCCCTTGCCGTCGCGCAGTTCGACCAACGCCTTGATGCAGGCGATGATGTCGTCGCGGCGCAGGGTGCGCTGGGTGTCCGGCGCGTCGAGGTCCAGACGCATGTTCATCTTGACCCGGCCAACGGCCGAGAGGTCATAACGCTCGGTATCGAAGAACAGCGTGTCGAACAGGTTGACCGCGGCATCATGGGTCGGCGGCTCGCCGGGGCGCATGACGCGGTAGATGTCCAGCAGCGCTTGCTCGCGGTTCATCGTCTTGTCGGCAGCCATCGTATTGCGGATGTAGGCGCCGACGTTGATGTTGTCGATGTCCAGAACCGGGATCTCGGTGATGCCCTGATCCATCAGCGTCTTGATCGAGCCGCCCTTGACCTCGCCGTCACGGTCGAGATCCCAGGTCAGTTCCTCACCGGCCTCGACCCAGATCGCGCCGGTCTGTTCGTTGATGATGTCGCGGGCGACAAACCGGCCAAAGATATACTCGAACGGCACCAGCAGTTCGGTGACCTTGGCGTCGTCGATCCATTTCTTGACCAGACGCGGCGTTGCCTTGTCGCCGGCCTTGAGGATGATCTCGCCAGTGGCGGCGTCGACCAGATCCATCGTCGGACGGGTGCCGCGCACGCGCTCGGGGAAGAAGCGGGTGACCCAGCCGCGCCCCTTTTCCAGCCGATAGCTGACGGTGTCGTAATAGGCCGACATGATGTCGTCCTGATTCAGACCCAGCGCGTACAGCAGCGTCGTCACCGGCAGTTTGCGGCGACGGTCAATACGGGCGAACACCAGATCCTTGGGGTCGAATTCAAAGTCCAGCCACGAGCCGCGATAGGGGATGATCCGGCACTGGAACAGCAGCTTGCCCGAGGAATGGGTCTTGCCCTTGTCGTGGTCAAAGAACACGCCGGGGCTGCGGTGCATCTGGCTGACGACCACACGCTCGGTGCCGTTGACGACAAAGGTGCCGACCGGCGTCATCAGGGGCATATCGCCCATGAAGACTTCCTGTTCCTTGATGTCCTTGACCGATTTGGCGCCGGTATCCGGGTCCACATCGAACACGATCAGCCGCAGCGTGACCTTCAGCGGCGCCGAAAAGGTCATGTCGCGGTTCTGACATTCCTCGATGTCATACTTCGGCTTTTCCAGTTCGTATTTCACGAACTCGAGCACGGCGGTCTCGTTGAAATCCTTGATCGGGAAAACCGACTGGAAGGTGCCCATCAGGCCCTCGCCATCCATCGGCCGCTCCTGGTCGCCCGAATTGAGGAACAGGTCGTAGGACGACTTCTGCACCTCGATCAGGTTCGGCATCTCCAGCACTTCGCGGATTTTGCCGAACATCCGGCGGATGCGCTTTTGGCCAACATAGGACTGAGCCATGCTCGGTATCACCTTTCGTTCTTTCGCGGGCGCGCCTGCCGTCGGGCCTCGGCAGCGCGTCACCCGGTTCGAAACAACCAGCAGGGCTCAATTCACGCAGGCCGTCCCACCGGCCTGCTCCCGAGCCCCTGCTGCGTCTGGGAACCGCTTGCACGCAAGCGGTCGCCAGAAACAGCCTTGGCCGGGCCCGGATTGACCGGACCCAGCCATGTCTTGCGGTCAGGACGCCATTGCGGCGCCCGGCCGGATCACTTCAGCTCGACCTTGGCGCCAGCGGCCTCGAGCTTTTTCTTCAGCTCTTCGGCTTCGGCTTTCGGGGCCTGCTCTTTCACGGCCTTGCCACCGGCTTCGACCAGGTCTTTGGCTTCTTTCAGGCCCAGACCGGTGATCGCGCGGACTTCCTTGATCACGTTGATCTTGTTGGCACCGGCGTCGACCAGGATGACGTCGAATTCGGTCTTCTCTTCGACGGCTTCGGCGGCGGCGGCCGGACCGGCAGCCATCATCACGGCGCCGCCAGCGGCGGGCTCGATGCCGTAGACGTCTTTCAGGATGGTTTTCAGTTCCTGAGCCTGCAGCAGGGTCAGGTTCACGATTTGCTCGGCGAGCGCTTTCAGATCAGCCATTTTCTCGTTTCCATTCTAAGATTGGGTTTCCGGGGTGGGCCGGCAGGCCGCACCCGGGTCTGGTGTTGCTCAAGCGGCTTCCCGCTCCTCAAGAGTCTTGAGGATGCCAGCGATGTTCTGAGCAGGCGCGCCAATCGCCCCGGCGAGGTTCGAAGCCGGTGCACCGATGCACGCCACGACCTGAGCGATGAGCTCTTCGCGCGACGGCATTTGTGCGACAGCCTTGACACCTTCCGGAGTCAGTGCCGCATTGCCCATTGCCCCGCCAAGGATCTCCAACTTCTTGTTGTCCTTGGCATAGGCATCGATCACCTTCGCCGCAGCGACGGGATCTTCGGAATAGGCAAGCACGGTCATGCCCGTCAGAAGGTTGCCGATGCTTGCGCAGGGCTTTCCTTCAAGGGCGATCTTGGCGAGCTTGTTCTTGGCAACGCGCACGGCCCCGCCCGCATCACGCATGCGTGCGCGCAGGACCTGCATTTCGGCAACCGTCAGACCCGCGTAGTGTGCAACCACGACCACGCCAGAGCTTGCGAAGATCTGGCCGAGTTCCTCGACCACTGCTTCCTTTTGGGCTCTATCCACAGGTTTGCTCCAAGTTTGGGGGTTTCCCCCCGGCTCGTTTGTGCCCCGGCGAACCGGGGCGTTCGGGTCCGAAAGGAACCGAGGCCAAAACCGCCCGAGGAAACCCAAAGGGGACCCCCGTTCAAATTCGTCTCGTTCCCATCTCAGGCAGGACATTAAGGGGTCGCCCCCACCCGCCGTCTCGGACAGGACGGGGCGTTGCCGCCCCGCCAGACCCCGGTTGCCCGGGGATATCCGGCAAGGTGGGGGTCAACCCCACCCTGCCCCAATCAGTTCGCCGTCGCCGACGACAGGTCGAGGCTGACGCCCGGCCCCATGGTCGAGCTGATCGAGACCTTGCGCATATAGGCGCCCTTGGCCCCGGCCGGCTTGGCCTTGCTGACGGCATCGACCATGGCACGGATGTTCTGCGCCAGTTTCTCGGTGTCGAACGAGACCTTGCCGACGCCGGCATGGATGATCCCGGCCTTCTCGACCTTGAACTGGACCTCGCCACCCTTGGCGTTGGCCACGGCGGTCGCCACGTCCATCGTCACAGTGCCGACCTTGGGGTTCGGCATCAGGTTGCGCGGGCCCAGGATCTTGCCCAGACGGCCGACCAGCGGCATCATGTCCGGGGTCGCGATGCAGCGATCGAAATCGATCGTGCCGCCCTGGATCGACTGCATCAGCTCTTCGGCGCCGACGATGTCCGCACCGGCAGCCTTGGCTTCGTCAGCCTTGGCGCCACGGGCGAACACGGCCACGCGCACGGTCTTGCCGGTGCCGTTCGGCAGGCTGACCACGCCGCGCACCATCTGGTCCGCGTGGCGCGGGTCGACGCCGAGGTTGATCGCCACTTCGACGGTTTCGTCGAACTTGGCCGAAGCCGCGGCCTTGACCAGAGCCACCGCGTCTTCGACGCTGAGGTTGGTCTTTTCGCCAAAGGCTGCCTGCGCCGTTTTCAGGCGTTTACCGATCTTTGCCATGACTTACCCCTTGACCTCGATGCCGCAGGACTTCGCCGAGCCCAGGATGATCTGCATCGCGCCTTCGATGTCGATGGCGTTCAGGTCTTTCATCTTGGCTTCGGCGATCTGACGGATCTGCGCGACGGTCACGGAACCGGCAACGGTATGGCCCGGCTTGAGCGAGCCCTTGGCGCGGTTGCGCTTGCCGACCGGCTTCAGACCGGCGGCCTTCTTCAGATACCACGAGGCGGGCGAGGTCTTCAGCTCGAGGCTGAACGACTTGTCCTGGTAGTAGGTGATGATGACCGGAACCGGCGAGCCGGGTTCCAGATCGGCGGTCTTGGCGTTGAATTCCTTGCAGAACATCATAATGTTGATGCCCCGCTGACCCAGTGCCGGGCCGACGGGCGGGGACGGGTTCGCCTGCCCCGCCTTGACTTGCAGCTTGAGGCTGCCGATGATTTTCTTGGCCATGTGGCCGCTCCTTTTCGTCAGTGCCGCCCCGAACCATTCGGCGCGACATGCTTAGTGGTTCGGCGCGGCCCGCAGGTGCGCCTCCCACCGGATCACTCAGGCCCCCTTGGTGACCTGGGTGAATTCCAGTTCGACCGGCGTCGGCCGGCCAAAGATCGAAACCATGACCTTCAGGCGGCCGGCGGCCTCATCGACCTCCTCGACCATGCCCGAGAAGCCATCGAACGGACCGTCCGAAACCTTGACGGTCTCGCCGATCTCATACCGGATCAGGTTGCGCGGTGCTTCCTGGCCTTCCTCGACACGGTTGAGGATCAGGTTGACCTCTTCGTCGCGCATCGGGCTGGGCTTGCCCTGCGGGCCGAGGAACCCGGTCACCCGGTTGATCGAGCTGACCAGATGCTGCGTGCGGTTCGACATCTCCATGCGCACCAGCACATAGCCGGGCATGAAGCGCCGCTCGCTCGTCACCTTCTTGCCGCGCCGCACCTCGATCACCTCTTCGGTGGGCACCAGCACTTCCTCGATTTCGTCCTGCAGCCCGGCCTCGGCGGCCGCCTGACGGATCGCCTCGGCGACCTTCTTTTCGAAGTTCGAGAGCACGCTCACCGAATACCAGCGCTTGGCCATCCGTCTTCCCCGTCTGCACCGGGTTTCCCCGCCGCGTAATTCCGTTGACGATCAGGAGCTTGCGCCATTCCGACCGCGTTTTTCCGGCAGACAAAAAATGTGCGCACCGAATCGGTGCGCGCCATCATGCCGGGTATGGGTGGTGCCTTATCGCCCTTGGCCTGATCTTTCAAGGGGCTGCGGGCGAATTCGACCGCCGGTCGTCAGCCCACCAGACCCAGAACCGCGCCCAGCCCGGTGCGGATCAGCAGGTCGACGAGGAAGAAAAACACCGCCGTCAGCGAGGTCAGCATCAGCACCATGATCGTGCTGACACCCACTTCGCGGCGGGTCGGCCAGCTGACCTTGGCGGTTTCCGAGCGCACCTGCTGGAGAAACGTCAACGGATTGGTCCGGGCCATGGGGATCACCTTGAGGCAGAGTCTGTGGGCGCGCGGGCAGCGACGCATGCTTTTGCGGTCAGATACGCCCGACACCGCGCAACTGCAACCCTGCGGCAAATTCCCGTGCGAGAACCCGCCGATGATGACGTTTCTGCAACACAGCATCTGATGTGGAACGGGCCTGGCAGGGGCAGCAGGGTTCGAACCCGCGACCTACGGTTTTGGAGACCGTCGCTCTACCGGCTGAGCTATACCCCTAGGCCTGCGGCGGGGGTTACGGCAGCCGCGCCGGGAAATCAAGAGGGGTTTTGCGCCCCGCCCCGCGCTTTCATCCAGCCGCAAATCCGCAACCGACGGCGCAACGCCCGTGCCTGGCGTCCGGCAAGCGCATGGGCGCGCGCGCCAGCGGGGCGGGTGGGTGGGAGCGCCGCGCGCGCGCCGCACGGTTGCCAAGACGCGGCCCCGCCCCTACACCAGAGCACAACCTTCGGAGGCCCCCATGCTGGCAGGCAAGCGCATCCTTCTGATCCTCGGTGGCGGTATCGCGGCCTACAAGTCGCTCGAACTGATCCGCCTGCTGCGCGGCGCGGGCGCCAGCGTCAGCCCGGTGCTGACCCGCGCCGGCGCCGAATTCGTCACGCCGCTGTCGGTCGCGGCGCTGGCGGGCGAGCCCCTGCATCAGGATCTCTTCGACCTGACGACCGAGGCGCAGATGGGCCATATCCAGCTCTCGCGCGCCGCCGATCTGGTCGTCGTTGCCCCCTGCACCGCTGACCTGATGGCAAAAATGGCGGGCGGGCATGCCAATGACCTTGCCTCGACCCTCTTGATGGCCACCGACAAGCCGGTGCTGATTGCGCCTGCGATGAATGTGCGGATGTGGCAGCACCCGGCGACGCAGCGCAATCTGGCGAGGCTGACCGCCGACGGTATCCGCAGCATCGGCCCCGATGTCGGTGACATGGCCTGTGGAGAAACCGGGCCCGGCCGCATGGCAGACCCCCGCGCGATTCTGGGTGCCATCGAGGCCGCGCTTGCAGACGGCCCGCTCAGCGGCAAGCATATCCTGATTACCTCGGGGCCGACGCATGAACCCATCGACCCTGTGCGCTATATTGCCAACCGCTCGTCCGGCGCGCAGGGCACCGCACTGGCCGAGGCTTTGCGCGATCTGGGCGCGCGCATCACCTTTGTCACTGGCCCCGCCAGCGTGCCGCCACCTCAGGGTGTGCAGGTCGTTCGGATCGAAACCGCCGCGCAGATGCTGGCGGCCGTCGAATCCGCCCTGCCTGCCGATGCCGCGGTCTTTGCCGCTGCCGTTGCCGACTGGCGGGTCGCCAATGCCGCCGGGCAAAAGATGAAAAAGCAGGCCGGCCAGCCGCTGCCGACCCTCAGCTTTGCCGAGAACCCCGACATCCTCGCCACGATCAGCCGCCATGCGCTGCGCCCGCCGCTGGTCGTCGGATTTGCTGCCGAGACTGAAACCGTGGTCGCCCATGCGCAGGCCAAACGGCTGCGCAAGGGCTGCGACTGGATCGTCGCCAACGATGTTTCACCCGCCACCGGAATCATGGGCGGCACCGAGAACGCCGTGCATCTGATTACCGCCGAGGGGGTCGAGGACTGGCCGCGCCTGCCAAAGACCGAGGTCGCGCGCCGACTCGCCGCCCGCATTGCCAAGGACATCGCATGAGCCTGCGCATCAAGATCCTGCGCGAGCCCGGCGCCGACCCCACCATCGCACTTCCCGCCTATGCGACGCCGGGCGCCGCCGGGGCCGACCTGCGCGCCAATCTCGCCGCAGCCGACCGCGAGAATGGCCTCACCCTTGCCCCCGGCCAGCGCCTGCTGGTCCCCACCGGCCTCAGGATGGAAATCCCGCCGGGATACGAGGTGCAGGTCCGCCCACGCTCGGGGCTGGCGCTGAAACACGGGCTGACCCTGCCCAATACACCCGGCACCATCGACAGCGATTACCGCGGGCCGGTGGGCGTGCCGATGATCAACCTGTCGGACCAGCCCTATACCCTGCACCACGGCGAGCGCATCGCGCAGATGGTGGTGGCGCCAGTGGTGCAGGGCCACTTTGTCGAGGTCGAGACGCTGGGCGAGACCATGCGCGGCGTGGGCGGTTTCGGGTCGACGGGTCGCGACTGAATGGGCACGCTGCTGTTCCTCGCGCTGGTGGTCTTCACGCTGGGCTGGGTGCTGGACGTGCCGCTCAGGCTGCGGCTGGCGGCATTGGCGCTGCTTTGGCTGGCGGCGTTGCTGGCCACGTTGTTTCTGTCGCCGCGCAGCCCGTTCAGCCAGTGGGCCGGTGGCGATCCGCGCCCGCTGCTGGTGCTGGCGATGGTGGCACTGGCGATCTGGGGCTATCGGCTGCTATTGACCCGGCTGCGCGCGCGCGCCACCCCTGCCGCGCCACTGGTGGCGCAGGCCCCTGCCCCGCTGTTTTCCGAGGCCGAACTCAATCGGTATGCCCGCCACCTGATGCTGCGTGAAGTGGGCGGTCCCGGCCAGCGCCAGCTCAAGCAGGCGCGTGTGCTGGTGATCGGCGCCGGGGGACTGGGCTCGCCCGCGCTGCTCTATCTTGCCGCCGCCGGTGTCGGCACGATCGGGGTGATCGACGATGATTCGGTCGAAGGCTCGAACCTGCAACGCCAGATCATCCACACCGACGCCCGCATCGGCATGCCAAAGGTCTTTTCGGCGCAGGCGCAGATGCAGGCGCTGAACCCCTTTGTCCAGACCCGCCCCTATCACCGCCGCCTGATCGAGGCCGAGGCCGAAACGCTGTTTGCCGAGTTCGACCTGATCCTCGATGGCTCGGACAATTTCGACACCCGCTATCTGGCCAACCGCACCGCGGCGCGGCTGGGCAAACCGCTGATCGCCGCCGCCATCACCCAATGGGAGGGGCAGATCGCCCTCTATGATCCAGCGCGCGGCGGGCCTTGTTATGAATGCCTGTTCCCCGAACGCCCGGCCCCCGGACTGGTGCCCAGTTGCGCCGAGGCCGGGGTGATCGCCCCGCTGCCCGGCGTGATGGGCTCGATGATGGCCCTGGAAGCGGTCAAGCATCTGACCGGCGCGGGCGAGGGCCTGCGCGGCGCGATGCTGATCTATGACGGGCTCTGGGGCGAAACCCGCCGCATCACCACCCGCGCGCGCGCCGGTTGCCCGGTCTGCGGCAGCGCCTGCTGAAACGCGTCGGCAGCGACCGGCGCCGCCCCGCCTAGCGCCGCAACGAGGGCAGGCCGACGCCGGTGCTCTCGAATCCACCATCGGCGGCCACCACCTGCCCGGTGACATAGCTCGCCTTGTCCGAGCACAGGAACACGATCACCTCGGCAATCTCGCGCTCGTGGCCATAGCGGTTCAGCGGGATGGCGTCGTGATAGGCGTCGATGATGTCCTGCGTATGCACCGCCATCGCCAGTTTGGTGCGCACCGGGCCGGGGCAGACGCAATTGGCCCGGATGCCGTATTCGCCCAGTTCCGCCGCCTGCTGTTTGGTCAACTGGATCACTGCCGCCTTTGACGTGCCATAAGCCACCCGCAGGGTCGAGGCGCGCAGGCCGGAAATCGAGGCGATGTTGACCAGCGCACCCTTGGTCTCGCGCAGCGCCGGGATGCAGGCCTGGGAAACCAGAAACACCCCGTCCAGGTTGGTCTCCATCACCCGGCGCCAGCGGGCGAAACTGGTCTCTTCGATCACGCCGAAATCCGCCACCCCGGCGTTGTTGACCACCGCGTCGATGCGGCCAAGGGCCCCCAGAACAGCCGGCACCATGGCCGCGACCTGATCCTCTTGCGAGACGTCGCACAGAACGGGCATCGCACCCGCCAGCCCCTCGGCGGCGGCCGCCAGCGCGGGCGCGTCGCGGTCGATCATCGCAACCTGCCAACCCAGGTCCAGAAACAGCTTGGCGGTGGCCAGTCCGATGCCGCGCGCGGCGCCGGTAATCAGGGCGACTTGGGTCATGATCTCTCCTCAAGGATACCGGGCGACGATGGCGCAGAGCATCTCGAACATCAAGGAGGCACCCAGATACGCCGTGCCGCCCGAGGGGTCAAAGGGCGGCGAGACCTCGACAAGGTCCGCGCCGACGATGCGCACCCCGGCCAGCAGCCGCGCACATTCCAGCGCCTGCCATGAGTTCGGCCCGCCCACCTCGGGCGTGCCGGTGCCGGGGGCAAAGGCGGGATCGACGAAGTCGATGTCATAGCTGACATAGGTCTCGCCCTCGCCCGCGATGCCGCGCGCCTCGGCCATGACGTCGTCCACGCTGCGGCGGTGGAATTCCTCGATGGGAATCACCCGGATGCCGACGGCGCGGGCGAAATCACGGTCCTCGCTGTCATAGGCGGTGCCACGAATGCCGATCATGCAGACGCGGTGCGGGTCCAGCAGCCCCTCCTCGACCGCGCGGCGGAACGGCGTGCCGTGGGTATACATCTGGCCGTTGAAATACGAATGGAACAGGTCGGTGTGGCTGTCGAAATGGATCATGCCCAGCGGCCTGTCATGCGCCAGCGCCCGCAGGATCGGCAGGGTGCACAGATGGTCGCCTCCGGCAGTCAGCGGCAGCACCCCGGCGGCGCGGACGCGGGTGTAGAACTCGGTCATCCGGCGCAAGGAATCCTGCACATCCGCCGGGTTCGGCGCCACATCGCCCAGATCGGCGCAGCGCAGCGCCTGAAACGGCCGCACCCCGGTGATGCCATGCTGGGCGCGAATCATCGTGGACGCATCGCGCAACTGGCGCGGACCGTGGCGCGGGCCGGGCCGGTTGGTGGTTCCGCCATCCCAGGGCGCGCCGATCAGCCCGACCTGAACCTGCGCGATCCTCGGGTCATCCAGCGGCACATGCGGCAGGCGCATGAAGGTGGGAATGCCGGCAAAGCGCGGCAGCACAAATCCCGAGACGGGTTCGAAATCACTCATCATGGCCCCCTGTTTGCCCGCAGGTTTGCATCTTGCGCGGGCCATGTCACGGGGTAGGCTGGCGCCCAAAGGGAGGCCGACATGCAGATACTCGCCATCGACCAGGGCACCACCTCGACACGCGCCATCGTCTTTGATGCGGACCTGCGGGTAAAGGCCGTCGCACAGCAGGAATTCACCCAGCATTTCCCGGCCTCGGGCTGGGTGGAGCATGACCCCGAAGACCTGTGGCGCACAACGCTGCAGACCTGCCGCGCCGCGCTGGATCAGGCCGGGCCGGTCGTTGCCCTCGGCATCACCAACCAGCGCGAGACGCTGCTGATCTGGGACCGGGCGACAGGCGAGCCGATCCACCGCGCGATTGTCTGGCAGGACCGTCGCACGGCGCAAACCTGCGCCGCGCTGAAATCCGCCGGGCATGAGCCCGAGGTGGCGGCGCGCACAGGCCTGCTGCTGGACCCCTATTTCAGCGCGACCAAGGCCGCCTGGATCCTCGACACTGTCCCCGGCGCGCGGGCGCGGGCGGAACGGGGCGAGTTGGCGATGGGCACCGTCGATTGCTTTCTGATCTGGCGGCTGACGCAAGGCAGGGTGCATGCGACCGATGCCACCAACGCCTCGCGCACGATGTTGATGAACATCGCCACGGGGGGCTGGGATGCCGACCTCTGCGCGCTGTTCAATGTGCCGATGGCCCTGCTGCCCCAAATCCGCGACTGCAACGCGGCCTATGGCGAAACCACCCTGTTTGGCGCGCCAATTCCCATTCTGGGCGTCGCAGGCGATCAGCAAGCGGCGACCATCGGGCAGGCGTGTTTTCAGCCCGGCATGATGAAATCGACCTATGGCACCGGGTGTTTTGCGCTGATGAACACCGGCGCGACGAGGGTCCGGTCACAGAACCGCCTGCTGACCACCATCGCCTATCGGCTGGACGGCCAGACGACCTATGCGCTCGAAGGCTCGATCTTTGTCGCCGGGGCGGTGGTGCAATGGCTGCGCGACGGGCTGGGGGTGATCCGGTCGGCGGCAGACACGCAGGCGCTGGCCGAATCCGCCGATCCAACGCAAGAGGTCATCATCGTGCCCGCCTTCACCGGCCTCGGCGCGCCCTGGTGGAACCCGCACACACGCGGTGCGATGTTCGGCCTGACGCGCGGCACCGGCCCGGCAGAACTGGCCCGCGCGGCGTTGGAGAGCGTCGGGTTCCAGACCGCAGATCTTGCAGGGGCGATGCGCGCCGACTGGGCGGCCAGCGGCGCACCGGCGGCGCTGGGCACTCTGCGCGTCGATGGCGGGATGAGCGCGAGCGGCTTTGCCATGCAGTTTCTGGCCGATATTCTGGGCGCCCCCGTGGACCGCCCGCAAGTGCTGGAAACCACCGCGCTGGGGGTGGCATGGCTGGCCGGACACAGCGCGGGCCTGCTGCCGGGGCCCGAGGGCTTTGCGCGGCAATGGGCGCTGGATCAGCGGTTCGAACCCCGGATGGACCACGCCACCCGCACCCGCCGCCACGCCGCATGGACCCGCGCCGTGCAGGCGGCGATTGCGGCGGGTTAAGGTCGGCCCAGCGCCTGAATCAGCCGTTCCAGCCGGGTTTCCAGCCGTCCGCGCACCATCGCCATCGAGCGCAATGCAATCCGCGCCATCATCCGGTGCGCGATGACATCGGCCTGCGCCTGCACTTGGCAACCGCCGTCCGGCAGGTCATCGACCAGAAATTCGATGGTGGCATCGGCCAGATCCCCGCGCAACGCCAGTGTGACGCCACGGCCCGGCACCGACGGGATCAGCGTCACGACAAAAGCGCGATTCGCCCCCCGCCAAGGCAAGGCGCACTGCCATTCTGCCCCCTGCGCACAGGGGCCGCGCTGGAACTGCGCACCGAGATCGAACAGCGCAGCCTCAAGCCGCGCCGGGTCGCTCAGACTGGCGAGCACCGCCGCGCTTGGTCGCTTGAAGACATGGCTGGCTGAAAATCGCATCGCGGCCTCAGATCGCGCCCGCAAACCAGCGTGTGACCAGTTCATGTGCGATGGCCCCATTGCGCGGCCGCCGGATGCGCGGATGCGCGCCCGCCAGCACTGCGCCCAACTCGTCGCGCGTCAGCCAGAGTGCATCGTCCAGCTCGTGATCCAGCGTGATGTCCTCGCTCTCGGCCTCGGCGACAAAGCCCAGCATCAGCGAATTGGGAAAGGCCCAGGGCTGCGAGGCGACATAGCGCACCGCGCCGACGGAGATCCCGGTCTCCTCGCGCACCTCGCGGCGCACGGCGGCCTCGATCGATTCGCCCGGTTCGACAAAACCGGCGAGGGTGGAATACATCCCCTCGGGCCAGCCGGGCGAACGACCCAGCAGAACCTTGTTACCGCGCCGCACCAGCATGATGACCACCGGGTCGGTGCGCGGAAAATGCGGCGTGCGGCAGACAGGACAGACCCGCTGCCAGCCGCCCTGCGCGATGTCGCTGGGCTGGCCGCAGGCCGAACAGAAACGGTGCGAGGCGTGCCAGTTCAGCAGCGCCCGCGCGGTCGAGGCCATCGCCGCATCCACCGGCGCCAGTCGCTTCATCAGCCCCCGCAATTCGGCAAAGCGGTGATCGCGCGGCAAGGCTGGATGGCCGTATTCGGTGGGGTCGAAAAAGCCTGACATCGCCGCTTCGTCGAGGCCCTCGGGCACATGGGACGACACGTCGACGGCAAAGTGTGCGGCATCCCTGTGGCGACCAAGAAAGATCCACTCGCCCGCATCGGCCAGAACGGCATGGTCCGGCGCCAGCCAGACGGCCTCGCCCTCGCCACAAATCAGCGGCCGCCCGCGCCAGATCGGCAGCACGCGCGTGGCCGAATCACTCCGCAGCGTGGCCAGTGCCGCAGCGTCCGCGCGCAACTCGGCCTGTCGGCTATCCCATTCTGCCGCAAAGACGATCCCGTCTGCCATCGTGCCCTCCACCAATTGCCTGCGACTTACGCCAAATTGCGATCGGGGGAAACATCCGAGCACCGCCACCGCCGAATCCACCTTGATTGACAACCGTGGGATGTGGATACTTGCCGCATGAGTGACTGACTTCTGTCCTATTTGTGCCATTGAGGGCCTGCATCACGTTAACCAACCGCGCTGGCAGCCCAAGCGATTTTTCTTTTGTGAAGGCGTCGGCGGGAACATTAACCGTGATCATCCGAGGCACCACGTTGCATAATCCCTCTTTATTTGGCGGCCTCGCTGCAGGGCAACGCGCTGTCCACCTGCGGCTGATCGAGACGACCGACCTTCACCTGCACCTTCTGCCCTATGATTATTACGCCGACCGCCCGTGGTCTGGCGTCGGCCTGGCGCAGGCGGCCCGGATGGTGGACCGCGCCCGCAGCGAGGCGCGCAATTCGCTGCTGCTCGACAACGGCGATTTCCTGCAGGGCACGCCGATGGGCGATTTCGTCGCCCATGAACGCGGACTGCGCGAGGGAGACGTTCACCCGGCGATCGCGGCGATGAATGCCCTCGATTATGACGCGATCACGCTGGGCAACCACGAGTTCAACTATGGCCTCGACTTTCTGATGAAGGCGCTGGGCGGCGCGGCGTTTCCCGTCGTCTCGGCCAATCTGCTGACCGCACGCGGCGCCGCGGGACGGGCCGACCGCACGCTGGTCAAGCCCTATGTCCTGCTCGACCGGATGCTGGCCGACGATCTGGGCGCGCTGCATCCGATCCGCATCGGCGTCATCGGCTTTGCCCCGCCGCAGGTGATGGACTGGGACAGCCATGCGCTGGACGGGCGGCTGGTGACGCGGGACATCGTGGAAAGCGCCCGCGCCTGGGTTCCCGAAATGCGCGAGGCCGGAGCCGATCTGATCGTCGCGCTGGCGCATACCGGCATCGATGCGGCGCGTCACAGCGACGGGATGGAAAATGCCGCGGTGCCTCTGGCGCGGGTCAACGGCATTGACGCCTTGCTGACCGGGCACAGCCACCTGCTGTTCCCCTCGCCGGTCTTTGGCTCCATGGCGGATGTGGACATCGCCACCGGCACCATCGCCGGCAAGCCGGCCGTGATGGGGGGGTGCTGGGGCGCGCATGTCGGGGTGATCGACTTTCTGCTGCTGCGCGAGGCCGGGGAATGGCGCGTGCTGGGCACCCGGTCAGAAGTCCGCGCGCTGGGCGATGAGGGTGACAGCCCGGCGCCCGAGCACGAGGCCAGCCCGGCCAGACGGGTCGCCGACGCCGTCGCCTCGGTGCATTCGGATACGCTGCTGTCGATCCGCCGTCCGGTCGGCCACAGCGAGTCGGCGCTGCATTCGTATTTCTCGCATCTGGGCGTGCTGGATTCGCTGCGCATCGTTGCCGAGGCTCAACGCGACTATGTCCGCAGCCGGATCGACGACCCGGATCTGGTGGCCCTGCCGATCCTCTCGGCGGTGGCGCCGTTCAAGGCGGGCGGGCGCGGTGGTCCGGCGGGCTATACCGACGTGCCGCAGGGGCCAGTCGCGCTGCGTCATATTGCGGACCTGTATCCGTTCCCGAATTCGATCGCCGCGCTGTGCGTCACCGGGGCCGAGGTGCTGGACTGGCTGGAGCGGTCCGCTGCCGCCTTCAATCAGGTGCGGCCCGGCAGCACGGGCACCCTGCTGCGCAATCCGGACGTGCCGGGTTACAATTTCGAGGTGATCCACCCGCTCGACGTGGTCTATGATCTGTCGCAGCCGGCGCGGTTCGACACGGCGGGCACGCTGATCGACCCGCGGGCGCAGCGGGTGGTCTCGGCCTCGCTGAACGGGCAGCCGATCGATCCCGAGGCGCGCTTCATCCTGTGCACGAACAGTTATCGGGCGGGGGGGGCCGGGCAGTTCGCGGGCGCGCGGGCGACCAATCTGGTGCTGTCGGACGAGCGGGTCACCCGCGATATCCTGCGCCACCACGTCGCGCAGACCGGGACGCTGGGTCAGCCCGACCAAGGCGGCAGCCTGCGGTTTGCCGCGCTGGCGGGCACCTCGGTGATCTATGAGACCGGCCCGGCGGCCTATCGTCACCTCGACCAGATTTCCGGGTTCCAGCCGATCTCGCGCGGGTTGACGCGGCAGGGGTTCCTGCGGCTGAAACTGGACCTGTCCCAGGGGGTCTGAGGCAATGTCCCACGCAGGGGACATTTCGCGGACTTATATATTTCAACAGGTTAGCCTGACCCGTTAACGATTTGGCAAGACGTCCCATGCGCGGCCCGCCTCGCCGCAGCGCCCCTGACATCCACGCTTCGCAGACGGCAAATCCGGCGCCCTGCGCAGGCCCGCTGGCGTTTGGCGTATCGGCGCTGGTCCTCGCCCCGGCCGCAGCGCAATCCCTGAGGCCTCGTTTGCCAATCCGGAGGTCGCCGTGTCTGCCATCCTGTCTGCCATTCCCCTGTGGGTCATTCCGCTTGCCTTTGGGCTGATCTGGCTGGGCCAGCGCGCCCGCCATGACCGCGAGGTGCGGCCCGTGCTGCTGTATGCCCTGCCGATGATGGGCCTGTTGTCGCTGAGCCGCGCGCTGGGGCTGGAGCACGCCGACGCCGCGCTCGCCGCGCTGGGGACCGGGCTGGCGCTGGGCGCGCTGACGGGCTGGCGGCTGCAGGGCGGCTGGATCCTGAGCCACGGCCAAGGTCGCGTGCGGTTGAAGGGTGAATCCCTGACGCTGGTCACGCTGCTGGGCCTGTTCAGCCTGAACTTTGCCACCGGGATGGTGCAGGGCATGGCGCCCGCACTGGCCGCTGGGGCCGGGCTGGCGCTGGGCTTTGGCCTGCTGGCCGGGGTGCTGTCGGGCCTGCTGGTAGGGCGCGCGCTGCGTGTCGCGCGGGTGGTGGGGTGGGGCTGAAACGCGGCATTGCGCGATTGCGCCGCGAGGGCTTTGTCGGCACCATGGGGAAGACCGGCAAACAAGGTGAGCAGTCCAATGTCCATGAGCCGACGCCGTTTCGGGCTGGGGATCCTTGCCCTCGGCCTTGCCGCCTGCGGACGCGGTGCCCCCGTCCGCCCCGCCGCGGCCGAAACCGGGCTGCCGCCTGACCTGTTGCCCGCCGCCAACCCGGCCTATGACGCCTGGGTGGGCACCTTCCGCGAGCGGGCGCTGGCGCAGGGGATCACGCGCGACACGCTGGCTGCGGGTTTTCGCGGCGCGGGGTTCCTGCCCGGCGTCGTCACCCGGGACCGCAATCAGACCGAATTTCGCCGCACGCTGGAGGATTACCTGTCGATCGCCGTCTCGGACGAGCGGGTTGAAAAGGGTCGCGCCGCCTTTGCCCGCCACCGCGCCGCACTGACGGCCATCGAGGCGCGCTTTGGCGTCGATGCCCGCATCCTGACGGCGATCTGGGGGCTGGAGAGCTTTTACGGCGAGCGGCAGGGCCTGATCCCGGTGATCTCGGCCACCTCGACGCTGGCGTTCGAGGGGCGTCGCGGGCGGTATTTCGAGCGCGAGCTGATCGCCGCGCTGCGCATCGTGCAGAACGGCGACATTCCGGCCCGTGCCATGACCGGCAGTTGGGCGGGGGCGATGGGCCATACCCAATGCATGCCCACGGTGTTTCAGGACTACGCGGTGGATTTCACCGGCGACGGGCGGCGCGACATCTGGTCGGACGATCCTGCCGACGCGCTGGCGACCACGGCGAATTACCTGCAGCGTCACGGCTGGACGCGTGGCCTGCGCTGGGGCGGCGAGTTGACCGGCGCGGCCACGGGCACCGTGATCCAGCCGCAGGCCGGCGGGCCACGGTTCGACACCACGGCGAATTTCCGGGTGATCCGGCGGTATAACCCCTCGGACGCCTATGCGCTGGGCGTCGGCCATCTGGCCGACCGCATCGGCGGCGGCGGGCCGCTGCGAGGGTCGTTCCCGCCCGATGCCAACGGCATGAGCCGCGCCGACCGCATCCGGATGCAGGAGCGGCTGACGGCGCTGGGGTTCGACACGCAGGGCACCGATGGCGTTATCGGCCGCAACACCGAGGCCGCGATCAGCGCCTGGGAGGCCAGCCGCGGGCTGCCGGTGACCGGCGCGGTGTCGCCGGTGCTGCTGCAAGGGCTGGGGATGGCCGGGTAGGGTGGGGTTGAACCCCACCCTGCGGGGGCGTCAGCCGTCCTTGCGGATGACCGCGTTGGTGGGGTCATAGGGGCTGTCCTCGACCACGGTGGCCACCCAGTCCTGCCGCAGCATGCGCAGCGTCAGGCGCTGGCCGACCTGCGCCAGATCGGGGCGGACATAGCCCATGCCGATCTGCTTGCCAAAGGCGACCGACCAGCCGCCCGAGGTCAGGCGGCCCACCTTGACGCCGTTGTGCAGCAGCGCCTCCTTGCCCCAGGGGTCGCTGTCGGACGGGCCGTCGATCAGCAGCGTCACGCATTTCGAGCGAATGCCGGTTTCCAGCATCCTGGCCTTGCCGCGGAAGTCCTTGTCCAGATCGACAAAGCGATCGAGCGCGGCCTCGAGCGGGGTGGCATCGCGGCCCAGTTCGTTGCCAAAGGCGCGATAGGATTTTTCCTGCCGCAGCCAGTTCTGCGCGCGGGCGCCGACGGGTTTCAGCCCGTGTTTCTCGCCAGCTTTCAGCAGCAGATCCCAAAGATAGCGGCCGAATTCGATGGGATAGTGCAGCTCCCAACCCAGCTCGCCCGTATAGGCGACGCGGATGGCGCGCACCGGGCACATGCCCAGTTCGATGTCGCGCATGCTGAGCCAGGGGAAGCGTTTGTTGGACAGCGCGGTCGAAGGGTCGGCATCCTTGATGATGTCGGCCAGAATGGCGCGGGCGTTCGGCCCGGCCAGCGCATAGACGCCCCATTGCGTGGTGATGTCGTGGATGTCGATGTGGCCCTTGCCCTCGGCCATCCAGTCATCGGCGCATTTTTGCAGGAAATCATAGTCATAAGCCGTCCAGGCCCCGGCCGAGATCAGGTAATACTCGTGCTCTTTCAGCCGGACGATGGTGTATTCTGTGCGGGTGGTGCCGTGCTCGGTCAGCGCATAGGTCAGGTTGATGCGCCCGACTTTCGGCAGCTTGTTGGTGGTGAAATGGTCGAGGAAGGCCGTCGCCCCCGGCCCGCGCACCAGATGTTTGGTAAAGGCGGCGGCGTCGATGATGCCGCAGGTCTCGCGCACGGCTTTCGCCTCGTCCACGGCAAAGGGCCACCAGGCGCCGCGGCGGAAGCTGCGGGAGTTGTGGTCGAAATCGGCGGGCGCGCCGAGGGGGCCGTAGTAATTCGGCCGCTCCCAGCCGTTGACCTGCCCCATCTGCGCGCCCAGCGCCAGTTGGCGGTCATAGGCGGGGGCGGTGCGCAGCGGGCGGCAGGCTTCGCGTTCCTCGTCCGGGTGGTGCAGGATGAAGACATGCTCATAGCATTCCTCGTTCTTGCGCGCCGCGTATTCGGTGGTCATCCAGTTGCCGTAACGCTTGGGGTCGAGCGAGGCCATGTCGATCTCGGCCTCGCCCTGCGTCATCAACTGGGCAAGATAGTAGCCGGTGCCCCCGGCGGCGGTGATGCCAAAGCTGAACCCTTCGGCCAGCCACATGTTGCGCAGGCCGGGCGCCGGGCCGACCAGCGGGTTGCCATCGGGGGTATAGCAGATCGGGCCGTTGTAATCGTCTTTCAGCCCCACCGATTCCGACGACGGCAGGCGGTGGATCATCGACATGTATTCGGCCTCGATCCGTTCGAGATCGAGCGGGAACAGGTCGGCGCGGAAGGTTTCCGGCACGTCATAGAGGAAGCGCGCGGGGGCACCCCGCTCATACGGCCCCAGAATCCACCCGCCGCGTTCCTCGCGCACATACCATTTCGCATCGGCGTCGCGCAGGACCGGGTGTTGTTCGTTGGTCTTGCGCCATTCGACCAGCGCGGGGTCGGGCTCGGTGACGATATACTGATGCTCCACCGGAATCGCCGGGATCTTGATGCCCAAGAGGCGCGCGGTGCGTTGGGCGTGGTTGCCCGTCGCGGTCACCACATGCTCCGCCGTGATGGTGAATTGCTCGCCCGAGGGGACCAGCCGTCCGCCGACCTCGACCATGCGCTCGCACGACACCACCCATTCCGACCCGGTCCAGCGATAGCCGTTGACCTGAATCTTGCGCTCGATGGTGCAGCCGAGTTGCCGCGCGCCCTTGGCCATCGCCTGCGTCACGTCGGCCGGATTGATATAGCCGTCCTGCGGGTGATAGAGCGCGCCGACCAGATCCTCGGTCCGCACCAGCGGCCAGCGGTCCTTGATCTGCTGGGGCGTGAGAAACTCATGATACACGCCGGCGGTTTCGGCGACCGAGGAATACAGCATGTATTCGTCCATGCGTTCCTGCCGCTGGGCCATGCGCAGGTTGCCCACGACATAGAACCCGGCGTTGAGGCCGGTTTCGGCCTCGAGCCCCTTGTAGAAATCGACCGAGTATTTGTGGATATGCGTCGTCGCATAGCCCATGTTGAACAGGGGCAGCAGACCGGCGGCGTGCCAGGTGGACCCTGCGGTCAACTCGTCACGCTCGACCAGCATGGTGTCCCAGCCCGCCTTGGCGAGGTGATAGGCGATGCCGGTGCCGACCGCACCGCCGCCGACAACAAGGGCTTTCACATGGGTTTTCATCGCGCGACTCTCCGCTGACAGACGTTTGCCTTGTCATTGCAGCAAAAGGTGGCGCGCGGTCAAATGCCCCCGACCGATGGGGGCGCGAAAACGACCCGCGACACTGCCGCGGGTCGTTGCTGGCTCAGCCGTTGCGGCCGAAATCCGCGCGATCGAGGATGCCGTCGCCGCTGCGGTCCAGTTCGGTGAAGAGCCGGGTCGTGGCATCGGCCCATTCGGCCTGCGTGATGACGCCGTCGTTGTCGCTGTCGGCATAGGCGGCCGTCATCGAGGCGTGGATCTGCATCCCCGGCCCGCCCTGACCATGGCCACCACCTTGTCCGCGGCCTTGGCCTGCGCCCTGACCTTGGCCTTGTCCCTGACCTTGACCCCTGCCCTGACCTTGGCCTTGGCCTCGGCCTTGACCCTGCCCCTGACCGGCGCCCTGTCCTTGACCTTGGCCTTGGCCTTGCCCGGCGCCCTGACCCTGACCCTGACCCTGCCCCTGACCGGCGCCGTGGTTGGCCTCTTGCGCGGTTTCAACCGTGAAGGCCATGTTGGCCTGTTCGTCGGCGTCCAGACTGCCGTCGCCGTTCAGGTCGAACATGGCGAACTGATCGCCGCGCCGGGTGCTGAAGTCGTCGAGCCTGACGGTGCCATCGCCGTTCATGTCCCATTCGGCGACAAAGGCCATGTCGCCACCCCCCTGACCGGGGCCGTTGGCCAGTGCAACCGATGCCATCCCCGCCACCGAGGCGGCCAAAATCAGAGCCTTGCGCAGTGTCATCACGTGTCCTTTCGTTGCGAATACATATTAAACGTTGTGAATGTGTTTTTCCGTCGCGGCGGTGCGCGTTTTTTCGCACCGGGCCGGACCACTTGCCCCAAGTCGCCCGCGCGCCTATGACCGCGCAGGCAAAGGGGTGCGCCATGCAGATCATCACCACGAAGGCGGCGATGCGCGAGGCGGTGCGGGGCTGGCGCGCGACGGGCGAGAGCCTCGCGCTGGTGCCGATGCGGGGGCCGGTGCATGCGGGCAAGCGGGGGCTGATCGGCGCGGCGCGTGAGGCGGGCGCGGGGCGGGTGGTGGTCGCGCTGCCCTGTGGCGGCGATCCTGAGCCGCTGCGCGCCGCCGGGGTGGACGCGGTGTTTGCACCGGACCCTGCCGAATGGCCCGCCGTGCAGACCACCCTCGACCCCGGCGAATTGGCGCGCATCCTGCTGGGCAAATCGCGCCCGATGCAATTTCGCGAGGCGGCGACCAATGCAGCGCGGCTTTTCACCCTGATGCAGCCCGATTTCGCGGTTTACGGCGAGCGCGATTATCAGCAGGTGATCGTGATCCGCCAGATGGTGCGCGATCTGGATTTTCCGCTGCAGGTGCTGGGCGTGCCGGTGCTGCGCGAGGCGGACGGTCTGGTCATCGCCAGCGCCAACGCCCGGCTGACGCCTGAGGACCGCGCGGCGGCGCCCCTGCTGTCGCGCGCATTGGCCGAGGCCCGCGAGCTGGCGAAAACCGGCCTCACCGCCTCGCGGTTGCGGTCCTGGGTGGCTGCGACGCTGCAGGCCGAACCGCGCGCCGAGCTGCCCACCGCCGACATCCGCGACGCCGCGACGCTGGCCTCGGTGTCAGGGCCGCTGACGGCGCAAGCGGTGATCCTGCTGTCGGCGCGGTTCGGCAAGGTGACGCTGCACGACCATATCCTGATCGCGCCAACGGCTTAGCGCGTCGGAACCGGCACCTCGCCGCGATAGTCGTAAAAGCCGCGCTGCGTCTTGCGGCCCAGCCAACCGGCCTCGACATATTTGGTCAGCAGCGGACAGGGCCGGTATTTGGTATCGGCCAGCCCGTCATGCAGCACGTTCATGATGGCAAGGCAGGTGTCCAGCCCGATGAAATCGGCCAGTTCCAGCGGCCCCATCGGGTGATTGGCGCCCAGTTTCAGCGATTCGTCGATCGAGCGCACATTGCCGACCCCTTCATAGAGGGTATAGACCGCCTCGTTGATCATCGGCATCAGGATGCGGTTGACGATGAAGGCGGGGAAATCCTCGGCGCTCGCCGCGGTCTTGCCCAGCTTTTCCACCACCGCCAACAGGGTGCGATAGGTCGGCTCGTCCGTGGCGATGCCGCGGATCAGTTCGACCAGTTGCATCACCGGCACCGGGTTCATGAAGTGGAACCCCATGAAGCGTTCCGGCCGGTCGGTGCGGCTGGCGAGGCGGGTGATCGAGATCGACGAGGTGTTCGAGGTCAGGATCGTATGCGGCAACAGATGCGGCAGCAGGTCTTCAAAGATCGCCTGCTTGACCATCTCGCGCTCGGTCGCGGCCTCGATCACCAGATCGGTCGGGCCGATATCGGCCAGCTTGGTCGTCGTGCGGATCCGGGCCAGCGCGGCGGCCTTGACCTCGGGCGCCAGCTTGCCGCGCTGCACCTGACGGTCCAGATTCTTGTCGATCAGCGCCACCGCGCGGGCCAGCGCATCGGCGGAAATGTCGTTCAGAATGACATCAAACCCGGCGACGGCAAAGACATGCGCGATGCCATTGCCCATCTGCCCCGCGCCGACGATCCCTACCGTATTGATGTTCATGACTGATCCCGATTGTGGTTTACGAACCCTACCCCTGCCGCGCCTTTGCGTGCAAGCCGCAATGCGACGGGAAAAATCGGCGGCGAATAAGGTGATTGTAAACTTTTCCGCGCAGAATGGTCGATGGGTAAAAGGGGAATCGGGTGTGATGCAACAATGCGCGCAAACCTATGCGGGCAGTGGCGGGGTCTATGCGCTGCTGCCTCGCGAAGATCGAAACGGGGCGGTCCGGCACCGCTCGCTCTTGCTGATCGGGCCACGCGGCGCCGGGCGGATGACGTCGGGTGTCTCGCGGCGGGTGCTTGACCGGCTGCTGGCGCCCTCGGCGCAGGTCGAAGGCGTCGATCTGCATCTGGGCGACCCAGGCCTGACCACCGCCGGGGCCGAGGCCATGGGCTATGCGCTGGTGATGCCGCCGCTGGGCAACCTGTCGAACGCCTTCTATACGGTTCACCCGCGCCGCAATGACCGCTTTGTCACGGCGCGTGGCCCGCTGAAGGCGCTGTTTCCAGAGGTCGATTTCGCGCCCTTCGCCTTTACCGGGCATGCGCTGGGCACCTTGGCGGCGCTCTGCCCGGAACGGTTTTGCGTTTTGCGCCAATCTCTTGCATCGGTCTGGACGGCGCGGATGCGGCTGCTGATCGACCGGCTGCCACAGCGCGGGGTGTTGATCGACCTTCCCGCCCCGGCCTGGCTGCCCCGGCCACCGATCCCCGGCGAAGGCCGCCGGCGACTCGCACTCGACCCCGACGACCGCGCAGCAGGCGCCGAGGCGCTGCGTCGGGCGTTAAGGCCGATGGGGCTGTAACGAAAAAAACGGCCCGCTGCAGGCGGGCCGTTTTAGGGCTGAGCCGGGTTGCCCGACCGAGGCCTCAGAGCTTTGCGGTCAGTTCCGGGACGAGGGTGAAGAGGTCCCCCACCAGGCCATAATCGGCGACCTGGAAGATCGGCGCTTCTTCGTCCTTGTTGATGGCGACGATGACCTTCGAGTCCTTCATCCCCGCCAGATGCTGGATCGCGCCCGAGATGCCGACGGCAACATAGAGATTCGGCGCCACGACCTTGCCGGTCTGGCCGACCTGCCAGTCATTGGGCGCAAAACCGCTGTCCACGGCAGCGCGCGAGGCCCCCACCGCAGCGCCCAGCTTGTCGGCCAGCGCCTCGATGATGGCAAAGTTCTCCTGGCTGCCGACGCCGCGCCCGCCCGACACGACGATGCCCGCCGAGGTCAGTTCCGGACGGTCCGACGCCGCCACGCGGTCCTCGACCCAGGCCGACAGGCCCGCGCCCGAGGGGCCGCTGATGCTTTCCACCGGCGCCGGGCCGCCAGCCCCCGCCGCCGCAAACGCCGCCGTGCGCACCGTGAAGACCTTGACCTTGTCGCCCGAGGTCACGGTCTGGATCGCATTGCCGGCATAGATTGGCCGCTCAAAGGTTGAGGAATCGATAACGGCGGTCACATCCGACAGCACCATCACGTCCAGCAGCGCCGCAACACGGGGCAGGATGTTCTTGTTCAGCGCGGTCGCCGCGCCGCAGATGTGGCTGTAGCCACCGGCCAGCGACACGATCAGGTCGGCATTCGCCTCGGCCAGACCGTGCGAATAGGCGCCATCACCGGCCAGCAGCACCTTGGACACGCCCGCAAGGCCCGCGGCCTGCGCGGCGGCGGCTTCGGCCCCGGCGCCGGTAACCAGCAGGTGCACCTCGCCCAGCGAGGCCACCGCCGTCAACGTTTTCGCAACCGAATCACTGGCAAGCTGCCCGTCATTCACATCCGCAATCAGGAGAACGGCCATCAGATCACCCCCGCTTCGTCTTTCAGTTTCGCAATCAGCGCATCGACCGAGGCCACCTTGACACCGGCCTTGCGGGTCGCGGGTTCCGTCGTTTTCGTCACCGTCAGGCGCGGCGTGACATCGACGCCGTAATCGGCCGCGGTCTTTTCATCGAGCGGCTTTTTCTTGGCCTTCATGATGTTGGGCAGCGAGGCATAGCGCGGCTCGTTCAGGCGCAGGTCCACGGTGATGATCGCGGGCAGGTTGACCTCGATCGCCTGCAGACCGCCGTCCACCTCACGCGTGACCTTGGCCTTGCCGCCCTCGATGGCCAGCTCGGACGCGAAGGTGCCCTGCGACCAGCCCAGCAGCGCCGCCAGCATCTGGCCGGTCGCGTTCATGTCGTTGTCGATGGCCTGCTTGCCCGCCAGCACGAGGCCCGGCTCTTCGGCCTTGACCACCGCCGCCAGCAGCTTGGCCACGGCGAGGGGCTCGATATCGGTGTGCACGTCATCGGCGGCGACGATCAGGATGGCGCGGTCGGCCCCCATCGCCAGCGCGGTGCGCAGGGTTTCCTGCGCCTGTTTCACGCCGATGGACACGGCGACGACCTCGGTCGCGATGCCTTTTTCCTTCAGACGGATCGCCTCTTCGACGGCAATCTCGTCAAAGGGGTTCATCGACATCTTCACGTTCGCCAGATCGACGCCCGACCCATCCGCCTTGACACGAACCTTGACGTTGTAATCGATCACCCGCTTGACGGGCACCAGGACTTTCATGGGCGGACCTCTCCCTTGCTCGCGGCGCGCGTGCCGAGGCTGCGGCCTGATGAATGTTGCCCGTTTCCTAGCCGCATTGCGGCGGAGAAAACAGGGAAAAAACGACACATGAAGGGGCCGCGACGCCGCGTCGAACCGCGCGACACCCGGCCGGGCGGGGCGTGTCGCCCGCCCCGATCAACGGTTGGCGCCGGGCACCCAGAGCACGTCGCGCGCGCCATTGTCGTTCGCGGCGCGGCTGGCGACGAAAAACCAGTCCGACAGCCGGTTGAGATAGCGCACGGCAGCCGGGTTCACGTCGCCCTCACGCGCGAGGGCGACGGCCAGACGCTCGGCCCGGCGGCTGATCGTGCGGCACAGGTGCAGATGCGCGGCCAGCGCCGAACCGCCCGGCAGCACGAAACTGCGCAGCGGCGGAATGGCGGCGTTCATCGCGTCGATCTCGGATTCCAGCCGGTCAACCTGCGACTGCACCATGCGCAGCGGCGGATAGGCCGCCGTCGCATCGCCGGCCAGATCCGGGCGGCACAGGTCGGCGCCCAGATCGAAGAGGTCGTTCTGGATGCGCATCAGCGCGGCATCCATCGCGCCATCGGCGTGCAGCCGGGCCATGCCCAGCGTGGCGTTGGTCTCATCGACGGTGCCGTAAGCCTCGACCCGCAGGTCATCCTTGGCGACGCGGGCGCCGTTGCCCAGCGCGGTTTCGCCCTTGTCGCCGGTGCGGGTGTAGATGCGATTGAGGACAACCATCGTTCAGCCCCCCGACCGCAGCCAGGCAAAGCCCACGATCAGCACGACCGCGACGAATTGCGCGCCCAACCGCCAGCGCATCAGCTTGTTGGCGTTGCGGCGGTTGAACTCGCCGCCCTTGGCGAAACTGCCGATGCCGAACATCAGGATCGCCAGAACAACCAGCGAGGCGACGGCAGCGAGGATGAAAAGCGGATCGTTGAGCAGCATGGAACCCTCCGGGTGTCTGACCCTGATCTAGCGCGCCCGGCGTGAAACGCCAGTGTGCATCTGGTCGCGGCCCTATTGGCGGGCGAGAAACCAGACCAGCAGCCGGTCCGGCAGCCACCGCACCAGCAAGGAACTGATCCGCGACGGCACGGTGACGGTGTAGCGCGGGCGCGGGTTGGCGTGTTCGACGGCCTTGACCAGCACGCGGGCAACGGCCTCGGGGCCCAGTTCCCAGCGGTCCTTTGGCCCGCCCTGATAGAGGCGGCGAAGCAGGCTGCCTTCGTAAAGGGCGCGGCGGGGGCTGTTCTGCCAGTCGATCCAACGCTCGAAATGCGGGATCGAGTTGACGCGGATCTGCGAGGCGATCGGCCCCGGCTGGATCAAAACCACCTTGATCGGCGTGTCGGCCAGTTCCAGTTGCAGGATACGGCTGAGCCCTTCGAGGGCGAATTTCGACGCGCCATAGGCCCCGCGCCAGCGAAACGGCGTGAAGCCCAGCACCGAGGAATTCTGCACGATCCGCCCGTGGCCCTGAGCGCGCATCACCGGGATCACCCGCCGGGTCAAGTCGTGCCAGCCCAGCACATTGACCTCGAAAATCTCGCGCAGGGCGCCGGTGGGCAGGTCTTCGACGGCGCCGGGGCAGGCATGGGCGCCGTTGTTGAACAGCGCATCGAGCCGCCCGCCGGTCGCGGCCAGAACCTGCGCCAGCCCGGAGTCGATGCTGGCGACATCGGAATAATCAATGCGGGGACTGTCGAACCCCTCGGCGATCAGCCGGTCGCAATCGACCTGCTGGCGGCACGAGGCAAAGACGCGCCAGCCGCGCGCGCGCAGGGCGTGGGCGCAATGATGGCCGATGCCGGAGGAGCATCCGGTAATCAGGATCGAACGGGTGGGGGTGGTCATTCGGGGCGCTTTGCCTTTTCCCAGGCTTCGCGCTTGCGATACAGGGTCGAGGCCGAGACGTCCAGTTCACGCGCGGCGCGGGGCACCGAATCGCCGTGGCGGATCAAGGCGTCCTCGATGACGATGCGCTCGATCTCGGCCAGCGTGCGCCCGGTCAGATCGCCCAGCGTCAGCGCCGGGCGTTCGTCACTGGCGAGCACAGGCTGCGGACGGTCGGCCAGCAGATCGGGCGGCAGCATGTCGACGGTGACCAGCGGGCCGTCCTGCAGCACCACCACGTTGCGCAGCACGTTGATGAGCTGGCGCACGTTCCCCGGCCAGGGCAGCGTGCGGAACAACTCACGCACGCGGGGCGCGATGCCGACAAAATTGCGGCTCTCCTCGCGGGCCATCTGCACAACCAGCCGCTCGGCGATTTCGTTCACATCGTCGTCGCGGTCGCGCAGCGGCGGCAGATGGATCGGCACCACATGCAGCCGGTAATACAGATCCTCGCGGAAGCGGCCACGACGGACCTCCTCCAGCGGGTTGCGGTTGGTGGCGCAGACGATGCGCACATTGACCTTGCGCGGTTTGGTGGCGCCGACCGGGGTGATGGTCGAGGTTTGCAGGAATCTGAGCAGCTTGGTCTGCAGGTTCAGATCCATCTCGCAGATTTCGTCGAGGAACAGCGTGCCGCCGTCAGCCGCCGCCGCCGCGCCCAGCTTGTCGGAAATCGCCCCGGTGAAACTGCCGCGCAGATGGCCGAAAACCTCGGATTCCAGCAGATCGACCGGGATCGCGCCGCAGTTCAGCGCGACAAAGGGCCCCCCCGCGCGGGCGGATTGCTGGTGCACGGCCTCGGCGCAGAGTTCCTTGCCGGTGCCGCTCTCGCCGGTGATGAAGACGCTGGCCATCGAGCGGGCGACCGAGCCGATCTTGTCATACACCGCCAGCATGGGCCGCGAGCGCCCGATGAAGGGCGCAGGCACGGCGGCATCCTGGGGGTCGGACGCCGTTTCGGGCCGGTGGCGCAGCGCCTTGCGGGCGTTTTCGATGGCGGCGATCAGGCGCTGGTCGTCAAAGGGTTTGACCAGAAATTCATGCGCCCCGGCGCGCATCATCTCGACGGCCTTGTTGATCGAGCCATTGGCGGTGATGACGATGACGCAGGTTTGCGGCGCGGCGGCCAGCAGGTCGCGCATCACGTCAAGGCCAGCGCGGTCGGGCAGCATCAGGTCGAGCAGGACAATGGCGTTCTTCTGGCGGCGAAAGGCGGCCATGCCCTCGGCGGCGGTGCCGCAGGCGGCGACCGCAAACCCGGCGCGAGTCAGCGCCGCCGCATAGATCATCTGCAGCGAGGGTGTGTCTTCGATCAGAAGGATCGTATCGGAGAGGGCGCTGGACGTCATGCGGTGGGCTTGCCCTCGCCGGTTTCGCGCAGCACGGCCAGCACCGCGTCGATCTCCAGCCGCAATGCCTCGGTCAGCACCGAGCGCGCCTCGCCCCGCAGATCGCCGCCCATGCCATCGAGCCGACGCGACAGGTCGGCCAGCCGATGCGCGCCCACGGTGCCCGCCAACCCCTTGAGTTCATGGATCGCGCGCCCGGTCTTTTGCGGGTCACGCTGTGCCACGGCCTCGCGCAGGCGCGTGAAATCGGTCAGCAGTTGAGCCTGCAGCGCGATGCGCAACTCGTCGCCGCCCATCGCGAACAATTGGGCGAGTGCCGAAGGCTCGATCGCAGGGGACGAGCGGTCAGAAGACCTCGGGAAGATCATGTCATCCATAATTGTTAGTTTTCACACCGTTAACCACCACACCACCAGATTGCGGCGGAACAAAGGCACAATCAAGGGATGAATGCCAATTCCGGCATGACAAAGGCCCCGCCGTGGCATCAGGCGGGGCCTTTGAGGGCGTTTTTCGACCGGGCCTGCGCGGATCAGTCGCGGGCATAGCCCAGGGTTTTCAGCGCCACGGCGATCTCGTCGAGGATCGCCGGGTCGTCGATGGTGGCGGGCATCTTCCACGCCTCGCCATCGGCGATCTTGGCCATTGTCGCGCGCAGGATCTTGCCCGAGCGGGTCTTTGGCAGCCGGTCCACCACCACCGCCAGCTTGAACGCCGCGACCGGGCCGATGCGGTCGCGCACCAGCGCCACGCAGTCCTTGACCACCTCGGCATGCGGCCGGTTGGCGCCCTTGTTCAGGCACAGGAACCCCATCGGCAACTGGCCCTTCAACTCATCCGCCACACCGATCACCGCGCATTCCGCCACATCGCGGTGCGAGGCGAGGACTTCCTCCATCGCGCCGGTGGACAGCCGGTGACCGGCGACGTTGATGACATCGTCGGTGCGCGCCATGATGTAGACATAGCCATCCGCATCGACATAACCCGCGTCTCCGGTTTCGTAATAGCCGGGGAAATGGTCGAGATAGGATTTGCGGAACCGCGCGTCGGCGTTCCACAGCGTTGGCAGCGTGCCGGGGGGCAGCGGCAGCGTGATCGCGATGGCGCCCAACTGGCCCTTTGGCAGCGGATGCCCGCCCTCGTCGAGCACCTGCACGTCATAGCCGGGCATCGGCACGGTGGGCGAGCCGACCTTGACGTCCAGCAGTTCGACGCCCAGCGGGTTGCCCGCGATGCACCAGCCGGTTTCGGTCTGCCACCAGTGGTCGATCACCGGAATCCCCAGATGCCGCTGCGCCCATTGCACGGTGTCGGGGTCAGCGCGCTCACCAGCGAGGAACAGCGCCTGCAGGTTCTTGAGGTTATAGTCGCGGATCAGCAGACCGTCCGGGTCTTCGCGCTTGATCGCGCGCAGGGCGGTCGGCGCGGTGAAGAAGCTGCGCACCTTGTGGTTCTGGATCACCCGCCAGAAGGTGCCCGCGTCGGGGGTGCCGACCGGCTTACCCTCGAAGACGATGGTGGTCGCCCCGGCGATCAGCGGCGCATAGCAGATATAGGAGTGCCCGACGACCCAGCCGACGTCGCTGGCGGCCCAGAACACCTCGCCCGCCTCGATGTTGTAGAGGCCCTTCATCGTCCAGTTCAGCGCGACCAGATGGCCCGCCGTGGGGCGCAGCACGCCTTTCGGCTGGCCCGTGGTGCCCGAGGTATAGAGGATATAGGCCGGATGATCGCCCGAGACCGGCACACATTCGGCCGGTTCCACGCCATACTGGAAGGTGTGCCATGCAAAGTCACGGCCCTCGATCAGCTTGGCAACCTCTTGTTCGCGCTGGAAGATCACGCAGAAATCAGGCTTGTGCGTTGCGGCGTCGATGGCGGCATCGACCAGCGGCTTGTAATGCACCACGCGACCCGGCTCCAACCCGCAGGAGGCGGCGATGATCGCCTTTGGCGTGGCGTCGTCGATGCGCACGGCCAGTTCATGCGCGGCAAAGCCACCAAACACCACCGAATGAATCGCCCCCAGCCGGGCGCAGGCCAGCATCGCCTCCAGCGCTTCGGGGATCATCGGCATGTAGATGATGACGCGGTCGCCCTTTTGAATGCCCTTGGCCCTGAGCGCCCCGGCCAGCGAGGCCACCCGCGCCTGCAGTTCCTTATAGGTGATGCCCTTGGTCGAATGGGTGATCGGGCTGTCGTGGATGATCGCCAACTGGTTGCCGCGCCCGGCCTCGACATGGCGGTCGACGGCGTTCCAGCAGGTGTTGACCTGCGCATCCTTGAACCACTCATAGAGCGGGGCGTTGTCGGCAAACAGCGCGCGGGTCGGCGGGGTCACCCAGTCGATGGCCTGAGCCTGCTCCATCCAGAACCCCTCGGGGTCGTCGATCGAACGGCGATAGAGATCGGCATAGGTCATCGGGTCCTCCTCCTCGAACTGCGATCAGTTACGGCAGGCAGGCGGTTTGATGCAACGCTGTTACCGGGCGACAACCGGCACGGGTGACAGGAAATTTGCAGAAAGCGCGATTGGGTCGCAGCAAACCTTTGCAAAGCCACGCCCGATCCGGCCCACAACGCCAAAGGCGCGGCAGGTTTGCAAACCCGCCGCGCCTTGATTTGCAGTCCCGGCGGACAGCGCCGACTCAGCCGTAAACCGACACCGGCGTCCCGGCGATGGCGGACATGTTCAGCAAGCCGCGCGCGGTGATCGACGGCGTGACGATATGCGCCCGGTTGCCCATGCCCATCAGGATCGGCCCCACCTCCAGCCCGCTGGCGCGGGTTTTCAGGATGTTGCGCACGGCACTGGCGGCGTCGGAGTTCGGGAACACCAGAATATTCGCCGCCCCGGTCAGCCGCGAGCGCGGCATGATCCGGTCGCGCAATTCGGCATCGAGCGCCGCATCGACATGCATCTCGCCCTCGTATTCGAAATCGAGCCCCATACCGTCGAGCAGTTCCATCGCCTCGCGCATCCGGCGCCCGGACGCGGTGTCCATCGTGCCGAACTGCGAATGCGCGCACAGCGCGACCTTTGGCACCACGCCAAAGCGCCGCGCATGGCGGGCGGCGCCGACGACGGACTCGGCCACCTGCATCGGGGTCGGCTCCGGGTTGACCTGCGTGTCGGCGATGAACAGCGGCCCCTCGGGCTGGATCATCAGGCTGAGCGCGCCCACCGGGCTGAGCCCGTCACGGGCCAGCACCTGCCGGACATAGTTCAGATGCCACGAATACTGGCCAAAGGCGCCGCAGATCAGGCTGTCGGCCTCGCCCCGGTGGACCATCACCGCGCCGATGGCGGTGGTGTTGGTGCGCAGGATCGCCTTTGCGGTGTCGGGGGTGACGCCGCGCCGCTCCATCAGCGAATGATAGGTCTCCCAATAGTCGCGATAGCGCGGGTCGTTTTCCGGGTTCACCACCTCGAAATCGCGGCCGGGCCGGATCGGCAGGCCATACCGCTCGCAGCGGGTGGCGATGACCTCGGGGCGGCCGATCAGGATCGGAACCTCGGTGGTTTCCTCCATGATCGCCTGCGCGGCGCGCAGCACGCGCTCGTCCTCGCCCTCAGCAAAGACCAGCCGGCGCGAGGCGGCGCGCGCCGCCTCGAACACCGGGCGCATCAGCATGGCCGAGCGGAAGACCGAACCGTCCAACTGGCGCTTGTAGGCGTCAGGATCGGCCAGCGGACGGGTGGCAACGCCGGTTTCCATCGCCGCCTTGGCCACGGCGCAGGCAACCACGCCCATCAGCCGGGGGTCGAAGGGCTTTGGAATCAGGTAATCGCGGCCAAAGGACAGTTTTTCACCCTGATAGGCCGCGGCCGCCTCGGCCGAGGTGGTGGCGCGGGCCAAGCGGGCGATTCCCTCGACGCAGGCGACCTCCATCTCGGCGTTGATCGTCGTCGCGCCGACGTCCAGCGCCCCCCGGAAGATGAAGGGGAAGCACAGCACGTTGTTGACCTGATTGGGAAAATCGCTGCGCCCGGTGGCGACGATGGCGCCGGGGGCAACACGCGCGACCTCATCGGGCAGGATTTCGGGCGTCGGATTGGCCAGCGCAAAGACGATCGGATCGGCAGCCATGCGCGCGACCATCTCGGACTTGAGCACGCCGGGTCCGGACAGGCCGAGGAACAGGTCGGCGCCGTCGATCACGTCGTCGAGGGTGCGCAGATCGGTCGGCTGGGCAAAGGCGGCCTTTTCGGGGTTCATGTCCATCGGACGCCCCTCATACACCAGCCCGTGAATGTCGCAGAGCCAGACGTTTTCGCGTTTGACGCCCAGTTTCAGCAGCATGTTCAGACAGGCGATCCCCGCCGCCCCGCCGCCGGTGGACACCACCTTGATCTGCGAAAAATCGCGATTCGTCAGATGCATGGCATTGGTCGCCGCGGCCCCCACCACGATGGCGGTGCCGTGCTGGTCATCGTGGAAAACCGGGATGCCCATGCGTTCGCGGCAAAGTCGTTCAACGATGAAACAATCGGGCGCCTTGATGTCTTCGAGGTTGATCGCGCCAAAGGTCGGTTCGAGCGCGCAGACGATATCGGCCAGTTTATAGGGGTCGGGCTCGTTCACCTCGATGTCGAAACAGTCGATGTTGGCGAATTTCTTGAACAGGACCGCCTTGCCCTCCATCACCGGTTTCGAGGCCAGCGCACCGATATTGCCCAGCCCCAGCACGGCGGTGCCGTTCGACACCACGCCGACAAGGTTTCCGCGCGTGGTATAGCGCGCGGCATTGGCCGGATCGGCCTTGATTTCAAGGCAGGCCTCGGCGACGCCGGGCGAATAGGCGCGGCTGAGGTCGCGGCCGTTGGCCAGCGGTTTGGTGGCGCGGATTTCCAGTTTTCCGGGGCGCGGAAACTCGTGATAGAACAGCGCCGCCTGACGTGCGGCCAGCTTTGCGTCCTCATTCGGCGCGTCGGTCATGGAGCCCTCCCTGGGTTTTGTTCAGTATTAAACCATTTTTCTGTCACCGCCAAGCCTGCTGCAGCGGCGCTGCCGGAAACATCACCTTGCATAACGCGGCACGGATGCCCAAACTGCCGCCAAGCCCCCCCGCTGACAACAATGATGCGAGCCATGCCCCAAACCCGCGCCGAGATCCGCCTGCCCACCGACGAGTTGCGCAACGATTTGCCCTTTTATACCAAGGTTCTGGGTTTCCGGCTGGACATGATCTATCCAGCCGACAACCCGCAGGTGGCGGTTCTGTCCGGGCACGGGTTGCGCCTGCGGATCGAAAAAGGCGCGCCCGAAGGCCCCGGCACGATCCGCATCCTGACCGACAATCCTGAATCCTTTGCCAATGGCGACCGCCTGCTGATGGCGCCCAACGGCACGCGGATCGAGATTGACGAGATCGACCCGCCGCTGGTGCTGCCACGGACCGAACATGCCTTTGTCGTGCGGCGGCTGGCCGATCAGGCGCCCTGGGTGATCGGCCGCGCCGGGATGGAATACCGCGATCTGGTGCCCAGCCGTCTGGGCGGCGCGATGATCGCCAGCCATATCCGCGTGCCCGACGGCCCGGTGCCCGACATGGTGCATTACCACAAGGTCGGCTTTCAACTGATCTTCTGCGTCGCGGGCTGGGTCGATGTTCTCTATGAAGATCAAGGCGGTATCCGCCGCATCCATGCCGGTGACTGCTTTATCCAGCCGCCGGGAATCCGCCACAAGGTGCTGCATTCCGAGGGCGTGCAGGTCATCGAGATCGGCGTGCCCGCCGATCATGTGACCGAGATCGACCACCAGATGACCCTGCCGACCGCCGATTTCCGCCCAGACCGCGAATGGGAGGGGCAGCGGTTCGTGCATGACAGCGGCGCCAAGGGCGTTTTCCAGCCCTTCCGGCTGCCCGGCTTTCAGGCGCGCGACACCCAGATCAACGCCAATACGCGCGGCGTGGCCTCGGTGATGGTGGCGCGGCCCGATGGCGCGGCAACGGCCTGGACGCGGCATTCGGGCGACATCCTGTTCACCTATGTGATGGCCGGCAGCATGGTGCTGGAGGGCGAGGGCAAATCGCCCTTTGCCCTGTCGCCCGGCGACGCCTTTGTCATTCCGCCCGGCATGGCGACGCGCTATGCGCAGCCGAGCGCCGATCTGCAACTGCTGGAGGTCTCGCTGCCGGGGAATCCCGCCACGCAGGTGCTCTGACGTCAGGGCGTGGCTTGCCAAGTCACCGCGTTGGCCGCACAATCCGACCAACTGGTCAAAAAAGGAGCGCCACGCATGTCCCTTCTGCAAACAGCCCTTGCGGTGCGTGAAAAGGCCTGGGTGCCCTATTCGCGCTTCAAGGTCGGGGCGGCGATCCGGGCGCACTCGGGCGCGGTCTATGCCGGTTGCAATGTCGAGAATGTCGCCTATCCGCAGGGCACCTGCGCCGAGGCCGGGGCAATCGCCGCGATGGTCGCCGGGGGGGATACGCGCATTGCCGAGGTGGTGGTGGTCGCGGATTCCACCCATCCGACAACGCCTTGCGGTGGCTGTCGGCAAAAACTGCGCGAGTTCGCCGGGCCTGAGGTTATGGTGACGATGGTCACGCTGGACGGCAAATCCCTGAGCATGACGATGGAGCAACTGCTGCCCGGCGCCTTTAGCACCGAGCACATGGACCGCACCTGATGGACGCCCGGTCCATCATCGAATCGGTGCGCGACGGCTGCGCGACGCCCGAGGGCGCGGCGTGGTTTGCCGCCGGTCTGGCCGATGGAACCGTCACTGACGCGCAGGCCGGGGCCTTTGCCATGGCCGTGTTGCTGAAGGGTGTGACCGAGGGCACCCGCGTCGCGCTGACCCGCGCGATGCGCGATTCGGGCGATGTGCTGCGCTGGGACTTGCCCGGCCCGGCGGTGGACAAGCATTCGACCGGCGGGGTTGGCGATTCGATCAGCCTGCTGTTGGCCCCGGCGCTGGCCGAATGCGGGGTTTTCGTGCCGATGGTGTCAGGCCGCGGGCTGGGCCACACCGGCGGCACGCTGGACAAGCTGGAGGCGATCCCCGGCTTTACCGTCGAGGCCGACGAGGCGCGGTTCAAGGTGCTGACCCGGCAGATCGGCTGCGCGATTGTCAGCGCCTCGACCTGCATCGCCCCGGCGGACAAGCGGCTCTATGCGATCCGCGACGTGACGGGGACGGTCGAATCGCTGGACCTGATTACCGCGTCGATCCTGTCGAAAAAGCTGGCCGCCGGGCTGGATGCGCTGGTGCTGGACGTCAAGGTTGGCTCAGGCGCGTTCCTGCCTTCGGCGGATCAGGCGCGGGCCTTGGCGCAGTCGCTGGTCAGCACGGCGAAGGGCGCGGGCTGCCGGACCTCGGCGCTGATCACCGACATGGACCGCCCGCTGGCGCTGACGGCGGGCAATGGGCTGGAGGTGGCCGAGGTGATGGACACCCTGACGCGGCGCGCGGTGACGTCCCGGCTGGTGGATCTGACCGTGGCCTTGGGGGCCGAGGTGCTGGCGTTGGTTGGCATCGACAACGGCGCGGCGCGCATCCGCGCCACGCTGGAGGATGGCCGCGCCGCCGAGCGGTTTGGCCAGATGGTCGCCGCGCAGGGCGGGCCGCGGGATTTCGTCGAGCGGTATGCGGCGCATCTGGCGCCTGCCCCGGTGATCCGCGACGTGCCCGCACCGCAGGCCGGGGTCGTCGCCGCGATCAACACCCGCGCGGTGGGGACGGCTGTGGTGCATCTGGGCGGCGGGCGGTTGAAGGGCGGCGATCCGGTCGATCCCCGCGTCGGCTTTTCGGTCCTCGCCGCGCCGGGTGACAGGGTTGGCCCCGGCGCCCCGCTGGCCCGTGTCCATGCCGCCGCCGAGGCCAGCGCCGAGGCCGCCATCGCCGCGTTGCAGGCCGCCTATTCGCTGGGCGAGGCCCCCCTGCCCGCCCCGCTGGTGCAGGAGCGCATCGCATGAGCCGCGCCTTCATCGTCGTGCTCGATTCCGTCGGTATCGGCGGCGCGCCGGACGCCGACCGCTATTTCAACGGCACCCGCCCGGATACCGGCGCCAATACGTTGGGCCATATTGCGCAGGCCCGCGCCGCGCTGGGGCAGCCGCTGCACCTGCCGGTGCTGGATGCGCTGGGGCTGGGGCGCGCGGTGGAGCTGGCCTCGGGGCTGATGCCGCCCGGTCTGGGCGCGCTGCCGCAGGGCCGTTGGGGCGCCGCGACCGAGGTGTCGCGTGGCAAGGATACGCCGTCCGGCCATTGGGAACTGGCCGGGGTGCCGGTGCCGTGGGACTGGACGTATTTCCCCGAAACGCGGCCCTGTTTCGATGCCGATCTGGTGGCCGAGGTCTGCGCCCTCGCGGGCACAGCCGGGATTTTGGGCAATTGCCACGCCGCCGGGCTGGCGATCATCGACGAACTGGGCGCCGAACATCTGAAAACCGGCTGGCCGATCTGCTATACCTCGGCGGACAGCGTGTTTCAGATCGCCGCGCATGAAGAGGCCTTTGGTCTGGACCGCCTGATCCAGTTGTGCCGGGATCTGGCCCCGACGCTGCATGCCCGGCGCATCGGGCGGGTGATCGCCCGCCCCTTTATCGGCGCGCCCGGTGCCTTTCAGCGCACCGGCAACCGGCGCGATTTCGCCATCGCCCCCCCGGCGCCGACGCTGATGGACTGGGCGCAGGCCGATGGCCGGATCGTGCATGCCATTGGCAAGATTGGCGATATCTTCAGCCACCGCGGCGTGACTCATCTGCACAAGGCCAAGAATGACGCAGGGCTGGTGCAGCACCTGCTCCGGTTGCCGGATGAGGCCGAAGAGGGCTCGCTGACCTTTTGCAACCTTGTCGAGTTCGACAGCCTTTATGGCCATCCGCGCGATGTGGCGGGCTATGCCGCCGCGCTGGAGGGGTTTGACCGCGCCGCCGCCGATTTCCTGACCCGTCTGCGGCCCGGCGACATCGCCCTGTTCACCGCCGATCACGGCAACGACCCCACATGGACCGGCACCGACCACACGCGCGAACGCGTGCCGGTGCTGGTGGCGGGTGCCGGGGCGGGCGAGATCGGGCATTGCGCCTTTGTCGATGTGGCGGCCAGCGTGGCGGCGCATCTCGGATTGACCCAAACCGGCCCCGGACGGAGTTTCCTGTGAGCGAAAAGATCGACCCCGCCCTGCCCAAGGTAGAGCTGCACCTGCATCTGGAAGGCGCCGCCCCGCCGGCCTTCATCAAGGGGCTGGCCAAGGAAAAGAACCTTGATATCGCCCGGATTTTCACCGAATCCGGCGGTTATGCCTATCGCGATTTCTGGCATTTTCTCGAGGTCTACGAGGCCGCCTGCACCACGCTGCAAGGGCCTGAGGATTTCAAGCGCCTGACCCTCGCCGTGCTGGAAAACCGGGCGCAGGACGGGGTGGTTTACGCCGAAACCTTCCTCTCGCCGGATTTCTGCGGCGGCGGCGATCTGGTCGCGTGGCGCGAATACCTGCACGCCATCACCGAGGCCGCCGATCAGGCGCAGCGCGATTTCGGCATCACGCTGAAGGGCATCGTCACCGCGATCCGGCATTTCGGGCCGGAAAAATCGCGGCAGACGGCGCAATGCGCGGTGGAGACGCGGGGCGATTTTCTGACCGGATTCGGCATCGCGGGGGATGAAAAACAGTTCCACCCGCGCGATTTCACCTGGGCCTTTGACTGCGCGCGCGAGGGGGGCCTGCGGCTGACCGCCCATGCGGGCGAATGGGGCGGGGCGCAGTCGGTGCGCGACGCGCTGGACCATCTGCGCCCGGAACGCATCGGCCACGGCGTGCAGGCCATCGACGATCTGGCACTGGTGGACCGGCTGGCCGAGCACCGCATCGTGCTGGAATGCTGCCCCGGCTCGAACGTGTTTCTGGGGGTCTATCCCAGTTTTCCAAAGCACCCCATCGACCGCCTGCGCGAGCGTGAGGTGATCGTCACGCTGTCGACCGACGATCCGCCGTTTTTCAACACCAACCTGCGCAAGGAATATGAGGCGCTCGCCGCCGCCTTTGGCTGGACAGAGGCGGATTTCCGCGCCATCAACGCCGACGCGGCGCGTGCGGCCTTCTGCGACGAAGCCACCCGTGCCCGCATCCTGAAAACCGTTGAGGGCCGCGCATGAGCAACCATCTGACCGTCGTCACCCACCCGCTGGTGCAGCACAAGCTGAGCATCATGCGCGACAAGGAGACCTCGACCTCGAAGTTCCGCCAGTTGCTGCGCGAGATCTCGATGCTGCTGGCCTATGAAGTGACGCGCGACCTGCCGCTGACCACCGAGCGCATCGAGACGCCGCTGTGCCCGATGAACGCGCCGAAGCTCGAAGGGCGCAAGCTGGCGCTGGTGTCGATCCTGCGCGCGGGCAACGGGTTGCTGGATGGCATTCTGGAGTTGATCCCGGCGGCGCGCGTCGGCTTTGTCGGCCTGTATCGGGACCCGGAAACCCTGCAACCGGTGCAGTATTACTGCAAGCTGCCCGCCGATCTGCACGACCGCTGGTCGATTGTCGTCGATCCGATGCTGGCCACCGGCAACTCGTCGGCGGCGGCCATCGACCTGCTGAAACAGGCCGGAGCGAAGAATATCATCTTCCTGTGCCTGCTGGCCGCGCCCGAAGGGGTCGCCCGGATGAAGGCCGCGCATCCCGATGTGCGCATCGTCACCGCGGCGCTGGACAGCCATCTGAACGATCACGGTTACATCGTTCCGGGCCTCGGGGATGCCGGGGATCGCATGTTTGGCACCAAGTAACCGAAAGATAAGACTTTACTCTCTCGATGCCGCGTTGCATCCTTACCGGACGGTAACAGGGGGTTGATGATGGTTGCCAAGATCCTTTCGACTGCGGCCGCGGCGCTGGCCCTGTCCGCCGCCATGGCTCAGGCCCAATCGAGCCGCATCCCGGCCGAGGTGCCGCCCGCCAGCTATTCTCAGGCGCAATATGTCGACTCGACCGGCTGCGTGTTCATCCGCGCCGGGTCGAACGGCATGACCACATGGGTGCCGCGCTTTGGCGATGACCGCCGGCCGATGTGTGGCTTTGAGCCCAGCTTGCAGACCGGCGCCGCGCAGGTTGCCGCCGTCACGGTGCCCGCCGCTCCGGCGCCCGCGCCGGTCACGGTGACCGCCGCCGTGCGCACCGCGCCGCGCGCCGTTGTCACTGCTGCCGCCTCGGTTGCGACCGGGGGCGTCCCCTATTCCGTGCCGCCCGAGGCCAGCCGCCCGCGCGTCCGCGTGCAGGCCGCTGCCCCGCAGGCGCAGGTCTGGCAGGCGCAGGCTGGCACGCTCGACACCCGCTGGAGCTTCTATGACCAGATGGGCCCGTCGCCCTGCACCAACTATAGCCCGCACAGCCAGATGTATGCCGTGCCCTCGCCCGCCATGCCCGAGCTGCCGCTGCGCTGCGGCCCGCAGGCCCAGCACCCGGCTGACGCGCTGCGCGAACTCTCGCCGCGTGGTGGCGTGTGGGAGCCGTGGAACGGCTCGCCCGCCCCGGCGCCGAACAACAACGTCTACATGCTGCCGCAGCCCTATGCGCCGCGTTGGCCGCAGCCTTGGCTGCAGGGCGCTGCCGCGCCGCAGCCCGCCCCCGCCACCGCGCCGCGCGCCAGCGTCTCGACGATGGGCACCAGCGCTGCGGTTGACGCACGCCCGGCTGACCCCTCGCGCGGTCAGATGACCAACGGCCAGTATGTGCAGATCGGGTCATTCGGCGTGCCTGCCAACGCGCAATCGGCCATCAGCCGCCTGCAGTCGCGCGGCCTGCCGGTCGCTCAGGCCCGCGCCACCGCTGGTGGTCAGGCGCTGCAGATCGTGCTGGCCGGTCCGTTCGCGTCGTCGGCCGAGTTGGGCGCCGCGCTGAATGCCGCCCGTGCGCTGGGGTATTCGGACGCCTTCGTGCGCTGAAACCGCTGACAGATCCCGTTTAGCCCCCGGTCCCCAAAGGGCCGGGGGTTTTTCATTGCGTGCAGATCGACTGCACGGTCAGCCATTCCCCATCGCTGAGGATGCGCCCGCTGGTCCGCCCGGCAGCGACCGGACGGTCGGCGAGGTCCTGTATCAAGGCGGCCTGCGACTCGGTCAGTGACAGCGCATAGGCGACGGGCGAGATCCCCAGCGCGTCCATCGCCTCGCCCAGCGCGGCGGCCTGCGGCACGGCGGGCGGCATGGCCAGCCGCCGCATCACGAACCCCTCGAGCGCGCTTTCGGGCAGGGCGCCCGTGGTCAGCAGCGTCGCCGTGGCCCGCGTCCCGGCGTGGTGCAGCGCGTCCAGCAGCGGGTCGCGCGCCGAAGCAGCCTGCGCTTCGGCCAGGAGCCAGCCTGCCAGCGCCTCGCCACTGTCAAGGCGCGAGACCAGATCATCGCCCAGCACCACCAGCCGCCCCGGCAGATGCGCCGCCTGAAACCCCGGCATCCCGGCCACCACGACCACCCGCCAGTCACTGCCCAGCACGCGGTTGCGCAACAGCGTCAGCGCCTGCCGCCCCTCGGGATCGGCGCAGACCCGCTGCCCGGCGGCCGAGATCGTCAGGTCGGCCAGCGCATCGGCGCCGATCTGCGCCCGCGCGGCCTCGGGGATGATGGCGGCCGTGCGTTCGACCAGCACACCGGGCAGCCAGATCACCCCGGCCACCACCAGCGCTGCCAGCCCGCCCAGCAGCCCCAGCCGCAGCCAGCGTCGCGGCGGGCGCGGGCTGAGGGCGGCGCGGATGGTTTCGAGCGCCTCGATCAGCAGGGGGTCTTCCAGTTCGAGCGATTCGCCGCCCGCCTCGGCCGAGGGGGCAAAAACCGCGGGCGAGGCACCGCGGTTCATCCGCTGCACCGCCGGCAAGGACCAGTGGCTCAACGCCTGGGTCGAGCGGCTGTCGGTCAGGATCAGGCTGGATTCGCCAAGCGAAACAACGACATCACGCCGCTGTGCCTGGGGGCCAGCACGCCAGACACCGGGGCCTTCCAGCCGCGCGTATTTCTCAAGCGCCGTCATTGCCTCAACTGCCGCCGTTTCTTCTTGGTTGGGCCGATCCTAGCGCGAAATCGTCCTTCGCGCCAGCCGCCCGGCAGCGTCCGGCCTCAGACGATCACATCCATCGCGGTCTGCGCGCCCACGCCGAACACCCGCTTGTAGCGCGCCACCTGATCGGCGGGGCCCATCGCCTTGTTGGGGTTGTCGCTCAGCTTGACCGTTGGCAGCCCGTTCGCCGACACCGCCTTGCAGACCAGCGAGAAGGGCGCCAGCGCGTCGCCCTTGGCCAGCCCACGGAAGTCATTGGTCAGCAGGGTGCCCCAGCCAAAGCTGACCTTGACCCGCCCGGCAAAGCGGGCGTTCAGCGACTCGATACGGTCCACATCCAGCCCGTCCGAGAAGATCACCAGCTTTTGCCGGGGATCCTCGCCGCGCGCCTGCCACCAGCGGATCGCCACCTCGGCCGCCGCCTCGGGATCGCCCGAGTCGATGCGGATGCCGGTCCAGCCTGCCAGCCAGTCGGGGGCGCGGGCCAGAAAGCCCTCGGTGCCATAGGTGTCGGGCAGGATGATGCGCAGGTTGCCGTCGTGTTCCTCCTGCCAGTCAGCCAGCACGCGGTAAGGGGCCTCGGCCAGTTCGGCATCGTCCCGTGCCAGCGCGGCATAGACCATCGGCAATTCATGCGCATTGGTGCCGATCGCCTCGATGTCGCGGCGCATGGCGATGCGGCAGTTCGAGGTGCCGATGAAGGCGCTGCCCAGCCCCTCCATCATCGCCTGCACGCACCAGTCCTGCCACAGGAACGAATGCCGCCGCCGTGTGCCGAAATCGGCCAGCTTGAGCCCCTCGACCGCGCGCAGCCGTTCGACCTTTTCCCAGACCCGCGCCATCGCGCGGGCATAGAGCACCTTCAGCTCGAACCGCCCCATGCCTTTCAGCACGGCGCGGCTGCGCAGTTCCATCAGCACGGCCAGCGCCGGGATTTCCCACAGCATGACCTCATGCCAGGCGCCCTCGAAGGTCAGTTCATACTGGCCGTCGCGCTTTTCCAGATGATAGGGCGGCAGGCGCAGACCCTCGAACCACTCCATGAAATCCGGCCGGAACATCTGCCGCTTGCCATAAAAGGTATTGCCGCGCAGCCAAGTGCTCTCGCCGCGGGTCAGCGACAGGCTGCGCACATGGTCCAGTTGCTCGCGCAGTTCGCCCTCGTCCACCATCTCGGCCAGCCGCAGGGTGCTGGATCGGTTGATGAGGCTGAAGGTGACGCGGGTATCGGGCCGATTGCGAAAGATCGACTGGCACATCAAAAGCTTGTAAAAGTCGGTATCGATCAGCGACCGCACGATGGGGTCGATGTTCCAGTTGTGATTGTGCACGCGGGTTGCGATATCGACCATGTGTCTCTCCTGTCGCGCAGGGGTTCTGAACCCTCTTAACGTCAGGCGGGGCAAGGTGAAAAGCCCGAAAGGGCGGAAAGGACGGCCGGAATGCGGCCCGATATCGGGATCCTGGGTGCCGGGGCCTTTGGCACGGCGTTGGCGATTGCCCTGGCGCAGGCCGGGCGGGGCGTGGTGCTGTGGTCGCGGGATGCGGCGCAGGTGGCGGTGATGCAGGCGACGCGGCAGAATGCGGCGCGGCTGCCGGGGGCCGATCTGCCCGCCGGGCTGCGGGTGACCGCCGATCTGGCCGAGGCCGCCGCCGCGCCCGTGCTGCTGCTGGCGGTGCCGACGCAATCGCTGCGCGCGCTGGCGACGCAGCACGCCGGGGCGCTGTCTGGCCGGGTGCTGATCGCCGCCTGCAAGGGGGTCGAACTGGGCACCGGCCTGTTGCCCTCGCAGGTGCTGGCCGAGGCGGTGCCCGGTGCCGGGGTCGGCGCGCTGACCGGGCCGAGTTTCGCCGCCGACATCGCGCAGGGCAAGCCGACGGCGCTGACCCTTGCGCAGGAAGGGCCGCAGGCCGAGGCGCTGCAGGCCGCACTGGCGACGCCGAACCTGCGGCTTTACCTGACCGAGGACGTGATCGGCGCGCAACTGGGCGGCGCCTTGAAGAATGTGGTCGCCATCGCCGCCGGCATCACCATCGGCGCCGGTCTGGGCGAAAGTGCCCGCGCCGCGCTGATGACCCGCGGCTTTGCCGAGATCACCCGCCTTGCCGCGGCCCGCGGCGCGCAGGCGCAGACGCTTTGGGGCCTGTCGGGCTTTGGCGATCTGGTGCTGACCTGCACCTCGGAAAAATCGCGCAATTTCCGGCACGGGCTGGCCATCGGTGCGGGCCGTCAGCCCGACAGCGCCGCCACCGTCGAGGGGGTGATGACCGCCCATGCCATCGCCGAGGGGGCCGACCCGGATGCGCTGCCGGTGACCTGCATGGTCTCGGCGCTGCTGATGGGCCGGGTCGATCTGGCGCAGGCGCGCGAGTTGCTGCTGTCGCGCCCGCTGCGCCACGAGAGGGGCTGAGCGCCCGAAAGCGGCGCAAATGCCACAACTGCGCCCCTCAAGACCGTGGAATGGTTCCGTTTTTCTGGACCTGCGGCAAAGGGCGCGCTATCTTGCCACCAAACGGGGCGAAACGACCCCGAAGAGCAGAGGCAGTCCATGGCATTCCCTGAGCGGTTTTCGAACCTGCCGGAGTACGCATTTCCGCGCTTGCGCGCCTTGCTGGACCCGCATCCCGCGGGCGGCGAGGCCATTTCCATGACCATCGGCGAGCCGCGCCACCCGATGCCCGAGTTCGTCGGGCCGGTGCTGGCGGGCGCGCTGGAGGGGTTCGGGCGTTATCCGGCCAATGACGGCACACCGGCGCTGCTGGACGCGGCGGCGGGCTGGGTGCAGCGGCGGTATGGCGTCAGTCTGGCGCCCAACCGGCTGATGGCGCTGAACGGCACCCGCGAGGGGCTGTTCAACGCCGCCATCGCCCTGTCGCCCGAGCGCAAGAACGGCGCGCAGCCGGTGATCCTGATGCCGAACCCGTTCTATCAGGTCTATGCGATTGCGGCCGTGACCGTGGGGGCCGAGCCGGTCTATGTGCCCGCCACCGCCGCCACCGGGCATCTGCCCGACTATGCCAACCTGCCGCCCTCGCTGCTGGACCGGGTGACGGTGGCCTATCTGTGCTCGCCCGCCAACCCGCAGGGCGCCGTTGCCAGCCGCGACTATTGGGCCACTCTGCTGGCGCTGGCGGAAAAGCACGATTTCCGCATCTTTGCCGATGAGTGCTATGCCGAGATTTACCGCGACACCCCGCCGCCCGGCATTCTGGAGGTCGCACAGCAGATCGGCGCCGATCCTGAGCGCGTGCTGTCGTTCCACTCGCTGTCGAAACGCTCGAACCTGCCGGGGCTGCGCTCGGGCTTTGTCGCGGGCGGCGTGCAGGCGATCAAGGCGATCCGCCAGTTGCGCGCCTATGCCGGGGCGCCCCTGCCCGACCCGTTGCAGGCCGTCGCCACCGCCGCGTGGAACGATGAGGCGCATGTGGTGGCCAGCCGCGCGCTGTATCAGCGCAAATATGCGGTCGCCGACGAGGTCTTTGCCGGGCTCAACGCCTATCAGCCGCCCGAGGCCGGGTTTTTCCTGTGGCTGCCGGTGGCCGAGGGCGAGACGGCTGCGCTGAAACTCTGGACAGAGACCGGCGTGCGGGTGCTGCCCGGCGCCTATCTGTCGCGCGATGTGCAGGGCGACAACCCCGGCGCCGGATACATCCGCGTCGCGCTGGTCGCCCCCGAAGACGAAACCCGCCGCGGCCTGACATTGCTGCGCTCTTGCCTTTATGCGTGAGGATCCGATGGCCACCTATCACAATCCGCAGCGCGAACCGCTGATCGACAGCCGCCTGCAAGAGGTGCTCAGCCAGCGCGGCAAGGAGTTGCTGGGGCTGGCGCTGATCTGCACCGCGCTGGTGCTGGCGCTGGTGCTGGGGTCGTATTCACCGCAGGATCCGGGCTGGATGGCCGCCACCGACGCCCCGGTGCAGAACGCGCTGGGCCGGATCGGCGCCGCGCTGGCCGGGCCGATGATGACCATCACCGGGCTGGGCGCATGGGGCATCGTGATCGCGCTGGCGGTCTGGGGCCTGCGGCTGGTGGTGCATCAGGGCGAGGCGAATATTCTGGGCCGCACGGTGTTTGTGCCGGTCGCGGTGGCGCTGGGTTCGGTCTGGCTGGCCTCGCTGGTGCCGGGGCCGGGCTGGACGCAGACCTTTGGTCTGGGCGGGCTGTTCGGCGATACCGTGCTGGCCGCGGTGATGACCGCGCTGCCGCTGACTGCGACGCTGACCAACATCGTGACGCTGGCCAGTTTTCTGGGCGCGATTGCGCTCTATCTCTTTGTCCTCGGCTCGTCGCTGCATGAATTGGTGCGCTTTGGCCAGTTCCTGCTGGCCGGGCTGATCCTCAGCTATGTGGGGTTGCTGTCGCTCCTGGGCCTGTCGGTGCGCGGCATGGGGGGCATGGCGCTGCGCGGGCATGACGCCTGGGCCGCGCGGCGTGACCAGCGCGCGCAGATGCGCGCGGTGTCCGATCAGGTGCGCGCCCAGCATCAGCCCTGGGCCGAGCCGCCCGCCCCGCACTGGGCCGCCCCTGTCGCCACCGCCAACCGCCGTGCGCCGCAGATCCACTGGCCCGAGCAGCCCGCCTGGCCGGCCGAGCCCGACGCCCAGAGCGACTGGCAAACCGATCCCTATGCGCCGCCCGCCGCGCCCCTCGCCCGCGGGCCGCAGACCCGCGCGCAGCCCGTGCTGCAGCGTGCGCCCGTTGCAGCGCCGCCGGTCGCCGCCCCCATCGAGCCCGCGCAATCCTGGGCCCGGCCCGAGCGTGGCGCCGAGCGTGGCGGGCTGTTGGCCCGCGTCGCCTCGCTGGGCCGCCGCCCTGTCGAGATGCCCGAGGGCGAGTTGATCGAACCTGCCCTGCCGCCGCATGCCCAAGAGGCCGCCGCGCCCAGCCCCGACCGCATCCGCTCGCGCATTACCGAGCTGATGGGGGGCCGCAGCCCGGCCAAGCCGGTGCTGCGCTTTGACCCCGAGGTCTATCCCGCGCCGCAAGGCGCCGCAGCCCGCAATGCCCAGCCGCAGCCCGCCCCGCATGTCGAGCCGCCGCTGACCGCCAACCGCCAGCCCGCCGCCCCGGCGCCGAGCCGCCAGCCCGCTGCGGTGCCGCCGCAACCGGTCAGCACCGGCTTCAGCTTTAGCCATGCCTTCGGGTTTCAGGCCCATCCGACGCCCGCCGCCCTGCCACAGGCCGGGGCCAGCTGGCAGGACCCCGACGACGTGCTCGACGATGACGACGGCTTTGACGACCGGCTGAACACCCTGCCCGCGCGCACCCCCGGCCCGGCGCCGCACCCCGCCGGGACGCTGACGCGGCGCGTCGTGCAGACCGCGCCGCGCAAACCCGGCAGCGCCTCGCGTCAGGCGCAGGCCGAGGCCCAGCCGCGCCTGCCCTTCGAGCCGCCGGCCAGGCATGGTTTTGAACTGCCTGCGCTGTCCTTGCTGCGCGACCCCTCGCTGGAACGCCGCACCGCCCCCTCGCATGAGGCGCTGGAAGAAAACGCCCGCATGCTGGAATCGGTGCTGGAAGATTACGGCGTGCGCGGCGAGATCCTGTCGGTGCGTCCGGGCCCGGTGGTGACGATGTATGAACTCGAACCCGCGCCGGGGCTGAAGGCCAGCCGCGTCATCGGCCTGTCCGACGACATCGCGCGCTCGATGTCGGCGCTGTCGGCCCGCGTCAGCACGGTGCCCGGCCGCACGGTGATCGGCATCGAACTGCCCAACGATGACCGCCAGACGGTGGTGCTGCGCGAGATCCTCGCCAGCCGCGATTTCGGCGACAGCCAGATGCGGCTGCCGCTGGCGCTGGGCAAGGACATCGGCGGCGAGCCGATCGTAGCCAACCTTGCCAAGATGCCCCACCTGCTGATCGCCGGGACCACCGGTTCGGGCAAGTCGGTGGCGATCAACACGATGATCCTGTCGCTGCTCTATAAACTGACGCCCGCCGAATGCCGCCTCATCATGATCGACCCCAAGATGCTGGAACTCAGCGTCTATGACGGCATCCCGCATCTGCTGTCGCCGGTCGTCACCGACCCGAAAAAGGCCGTCGTCGCGCTGAAATGGGTCGTCAGCGAGATGGAGGACCGTTACCGCAAGATGTCCAAGATGGGCGTCCGCAACATCGAAGGCCACAACGGCCGCGTGCGCGAGGCGCTGGCCAAGGGCGAGATGTTCAAACGCACGGTGCAGACCGGCTTTGACGATGAAACCGGTGATCCGGTGTTCGAGACCGAAGAATTCGCGCCGGAATTGCTGCCTTTCATCGTGGTCATCGTCGACGAGATGGCCGACCTGATGATGGTCGCGGGCAAGGAGATCGAGGCCTGCATCCAGCGACTGGCGCAGATGGCGCGGGCCTCGGGGATTCACCTCATCATGGCGACGCAGCGCCCCTCGGTCGATGTCATCACCGGCACGATCAAGGCGAACTTCCCCACGCGGATCAGCTTTCAGGTCACGTCCAAGATCGACAGCCGCACCATCCTGGGCGAACAGGGCGCCGAGCAACTGCTGGGCGCGGGCGACATGCTCTATATGGCGGGCGGCGGCAAGGTCAGCCGCATCCACGGGCCCTTTGTGTCGGACGGCGAGGTCGAGGAGGTCGTCGCGCATCTGAAGAGCTTCGGTCCGGCGAACTATGTCTCGGGCGTGCTCGAGGCGCCGGAGGGTGAGCGCGACAGCGACATCGACGCGGCCCTGGGCCTGGGCGAGGCAGCGGGGGACGACGCGCTTTACGATCAGGCCGTGGCCATCGTCGCGCGCGACCGCAAGTGTTCGACCTCGTATATCCAGCGCAAACTGGGGATCGGCTATAACAAGGCGGCGAAACTGGTCGAGCAGATGGAACAGGAAGGCGTAGTGTCCACCGCCAACCACGTCGGCAAACGCGAGATCCTGGTGCCCGAAGGGCACTGAGGCAAGCGGGGGAGGCAAACGGGCGCTCGGGGGCATCGAGCCCCCTCGCGCCCGGTGGGCTGCCGCCCACACCCGCCCAAGGGGGTTTTCCACCCCCTTGGAAACCCCCGAGGATAGTTGAAGAGCAAAGATGAAAGGGATGCTGCCGATCTTTGCTCTTCAAATATCCTCAGGGGGGTGAATTTGCGCAGCAAAGAGGGGGGCGCGAGCGCCCCCCTTTCTGGTGCTCTGGTGTCGAGGGATCAGCCGGGGATTTCGCCGGTGATGCCTTCGACGTAGAAGTTCATCCCCAGGAGCGTGCCGTCATCCGCCACTTCACCCTCGGCCAGCCAGGCCGAGCCGTCCTGCCGGTTCAG
>Ga0209573_1000896_pt1 | contig 52519 bp, 43 predicted proteins | sample TNRBio252014_DNA_FD_185870 | JGI IMG/M metagenome (GOLD analysis project Ga0209573, IMG submission 185870) | Wastewater treatment Type I Accumulibacter community from EBPR Bioreactor in Madison, WI, USA - TNR Reactor_6/25/2014_ DNA (SPAdes)... | ecosystem: Engineered > Bioreactor > EBPR >... | reverse complement strand
CATTCAACCCCAAAATAGGTCCGAACGGTTTGTTAAAATAATCCAATGTATTAAAAAAACTATTTAGTATATTTGCATATTTAGGCTTTTTAGCAAAATTAGTAAAAAATTTTTCGATTTTTTACTAAAAACAACCCATATATTCTGTGTAATATATAAAAATTTGTATATTACATAATGTTAATTTTACTCTATGTCTTAATCGGATTTAGCAAAAAATTAATACGGGGGATGCAACATTTTTGTCATCTCATTCGTTTAAGGGGGAGTTTTAGATGAAGGTATAATAATTTAGATTGGATTAAACTCGTTTTATAGGGTATCTCTTACCTTTACTTAATTTTATGTATCTCCCCAATAAAATTTCATTGTGGCTGTGCTTTTTGTGCATTTTATGTAATGTAACAATGAGTTTCGCGCAAAATCCTTCTGAAAACACAACTAATAAGTACACCATCTCCGGCTACGTTAAAGACAAAGACACCGGCGAATCCTTAATCGGAGCCAACGTTATAGTTTTGGAAACCAAACAAGGTGCTGTCAGTAATGATTACGGCTATTATTCCATCCGTTTATCACAAGGTAATTACACCCTATTGGTCAATTTTTCGGGATATTTAACGGATACGATTACCGTCCAACTCAATACTGACAAGCAATTTAACGTTAATTTGCGTACACCCGAAGCCCAACTCAACACCGTAGTCATCGAAGATGCCCGCGGAAATGCCAACGTTTCCTCCACCGAGATGGGTAAAGAAAAATTAGATATGGCACAAGTGAAGACCATGCCTGCCTTATTTGGAGAAGTGGACGTATTGCGCACCATTCAATTACTACCCGGGGTCAAAACCGCCGGAGATGGGAGTAATAGTTTCTTTGTGAGGGGGGGTAATTATGACCAAAACCTCATCACCTTAGATGGTGCAACGGTCTATAATGCGTCGCATTTGGGCGGTCTTTTTTCGGTTTTTAACTCTGATGCTGTTAAAGATGCTACTTTATATAAGGGTGCAATTCCGGCTTATTATGGGGGGAGGCTTTCCTCCGTTTTGGACATTCGCATGAATGAAGGATCAGATAGAAAATTCGGTGTAAAAGCAGGAATTGGCTCATTATCATCACGTTTGATGGTAGAAGGTCCGATCAAAAAAGAAAAGGGCGGTTTTTTAATTACAGCAAGAAGGTCTTATGCTGATATTTTCTTGGCTTTATCTTCCGATTCAATAGCCAAGAAAAGTACCCTTTATTTTTATGACCTCAATGCTAAAGCCCACTATCGTTTGGGTGAAAAAGATCAGATATTCGTATCAGGATATATTGGTCGAGATGTGTTTGAATTAGGCGATCAATTCGGACTAAATTGGGGTAACGCTACGGCTACGCTCCGTTGGAATCACCTATTTACCAACCGCCTTTTCAGTAATCTAACGCTACTTTTCAGCGATTTCTTTTACGGTTTCAGCATCAATGCAGGCGATAATAACTTCAAAGCCTCTTATGAATCCGGTATCCGTGAAGCTGGCGCAAAGATCAACCTTGATTACTTTATTACTCCCGAAATCAAAGTAAAATTCGGTGGTGAAAGCTCCTACCTTTGGTTTAATTCGGGAGAGATCAAACCGGTAGGAGAAAATTCGGTGATTCGTCCCTTAAAAACCCCAACCCGTTACGGCTTACAAACCGCTGTTTATGCCAATGTTGAACATAAAATTTCTTCCCGATTAACATTGGAATACGGTTTCCGTTATGCTAACTTCCTCCAAATGGGTGAAGGTACAAAATACCGCTTCGATGAAACCAAGTTTGATTTGGTACGCACGCCAATAGATTCTACGGTCTATTCAGGTGGGCAAGTGATGCAAGCCTATCATTCACCCGAACCCCGCGTTGCAGGTACTTTTCGCATTAATGAGGTCAACTCAGTGAAAGCGTCCTATACCCGAACAGGTCAATTTATACACGTGGCTTCTAACTCCAATGCAGGCTTACCTACCGACCTTTGGGTCCCAAGTACCAGCATCATCAAGCCTGAATTTTGCGACCAAATTTCTGCCGGCTATTATCGAAACTTAAAAGATAATATGTTCGAGATTTCAGTAGAGGGCTATTACAAGTGGTTGCACAACCAAATCGAATTTAGGAACGATGCCAACATATTTTTGAATAAATATATTGAAGGGGAATTTGTAATCGGAAAGGGTTGGACGTATGGTGCGGAGTTTTTGTTAAAGAAAACCAAAGGTAAGTTCACGGGTTGGTTTGGGTACACCCTATCGTGGTCTTGGCGACAATTTGACAATCCGTATGCTAAGATTTCCAACCAAGAAGCCTTCTACGCCCGCAACGACCGCCGGCATGATTTCTCTTTAGTAATGAACTACAAATTGAATCAACGCTGGACGTTTGCCGCCAACTGGGTCTTTTATTCCGGTTTGGCATTTACCGCCCCTACCAATAAATATACTTTAGACGGTCGAATTATCGGACAATACACCGGACGAAATAATTATCGATTCCCCGTTTATCATCGGGCAGACCTTTCTGCTACCCTATACAGCAAAGAAAAACCCAATCAACGTTTCAAGTGGAACATCAACTTCTCGGTATTTAATCTCTATGGTCGCGCCAATCCATGGTCTATCCAATTTGATAGTGATGCCGTGAATGGTAAAGCAAAAAAATCAACCACAATCGTCAATGGTCAACCCCAAGAAGTAGTTACACCGGTAGCTGTGATGACCTATCTATTCTCTGTTGTTCCTTCTGTAACCTTTAATTTTGAGTTTTAACCATGAAAAAACTAAACAGACTTTCGCTTGTATTAGCCGTCATCACTTTGCTTAGTTTTTACGGTTGTCAAAAGGTAATTGACTTCCCGCTTCGAGACTCGGAAACTCGCTTAGTCATTGAGGGAACGATCAATAATTTAGACAGCATTCAATACGTCCGTATCAGTAAAACCAAATCCTACCTCACGCCCAATACTTTTGACGGAGTGCCGGATGCTTTCGTAGAAATCACTGAAGTTTTGAAAGACGGTAGAACACTTATTGATACCCTAACACTTACCGATATGGATGGAGAATGTAAAAGCTGTCTCGGAGGTTTTTACAGAAGCCGGAAATTGAAGAATGCAACACCGGGAGCTACTTATAAATTGCGGGTGGTTCATCAGGGTAAAACCCATTTTGCGACTACTCGGCTACAAGAAATAGTCCCGATTGACACCTTAACCTTCAAATATCAAAACGCGAATCCGCCTTTTCGGGATTCAACAGGTTATTATGTAACCCTGTACGGTAAAGAACCCGATACCAGCGGCAACCACTACCGAATCAAAGTATATAAAAACAGATTACTGCAAGGAGGTGAAGGCGTACCCGATTATTTGGTGAATGATGACCGCGCTTTTAACGGTGTGTATATCATCAATGAACTACCTTATGTATTCAAAGAAAACGATACCGCCCGCGTGGAACTCATCAGTATAGAACCCATCATGTATCGGTATTATCAAACGCTAATCCGACAAGTCTTTGCAGGAGGTAATCCTTTTGCTCCGCCCGGTGATAATTTGGTATCCAATATCAAAGGCGACCCGGCTTTTGGATTCTTTGGTTCATTTGCCATCAGTCGCCGAGAAGTGGTTATCAAAAAACCTTAGTTGGATTTCTATTAAAACATACACAAGCCTTCTTCATCTTTTGGTGGGAAGGCTTGATTTTTTAAGAAATAAGGCTTACATTTGGAACTCACTTTTATAAATTCAGATTGCTGTACCAATGGTTGTAATTCTTATTCGTTGTCTTGCTTTCTGGCTGTGCTTATTTACGATTGTTCAGGCTCAAATATCGGCTGATGATCCATCCCTCAAAGGGAAAAATATCATCCGTTTTACCGCCGATCATGCAGTTTTTTTAGACCCGCAATTTCATCCCTATGTTGAAGTTTACGTAGCTATTGATGCTTCTTCCCTGCGTTTTACCCGCAATGAAGCTAATTTATGGCAAGCGGAGGCTGACATTCAACTTCAGATGAACGGAATAACGCAAAACGGGAACAATCTTACCCTCAATCATCAATTATTAACCCCACCATTAGCCGATACCATTGCCGCTAATAAGCAATTTTTGATTCATCATGCGTTTCGCTTTGATGTAATCCCCGATTCCGTCAAAATTAAAGTGGAGGTGAAAGATGTAAACGTTAAAAAATCTTCGGTAACAGGCGTAGAGAAAGATTTATTGATTGTAATCGCTCCGAAAGACAGTTTTTTATTCGGCGAAATCGTCTTTTTAGAACAATTTAAGAAAACTCAAAAGAAGAATGCTTTTTCCCGTTTAGGATACGACATCCTTCCATTGATGACCAACGCCTACTTTGAAAATAAAGATACTTTATTGGCATACTTTGAACTCTATCACTTGGAAGCCTTAACCAAAGGAAAATATCGCATCCGTACCTTCATCAGTGAACCGGAATTAAATCGCCCCATCGCTCAAATGGAACAACTTTATCCATCCAAATCCGTAAGCGATTTTGATATAAACCTGATTAAATTTCCAATCTCCGGTTTGATGAGCAATTCATACATGATCCATGTTCAGTTATTAGATATGGAGAAAAAAATCATCGCGCAGGCTCGAAAGTTATTTTATGTCTCCAACCTAAACCAAACGGCAGGATATATGGAATCAAAAGAAAATGAAATCATGTATCAACGGCTTTATGCACTAACGGAAAAAGACTTAGATGCTGTCATTCCTAAATTGATTTATATAAGCACAGAACCGGAAAGAAGTTTCAGTAAATCACTGAAAGATTATGATATGAAGAAAAATTACTTTATCAACTTCTGGCGCAAACGCATGACTAACCCTACTACTCCAACCAAAGAATGGGAAGACTACTTGCGGCGAATACGTTTTGCTAATGACCGATTCCGATCCTCTTTCCGTGAAGGCTGGCGTACCGATCGTGGACGTGTTTTGTTGACGTATGGACCGCCAGCTGATATTCAATCGTTCCCGATTGACCATGATAAGTTACCCTACGAGATATGGACGTACAACCGCATCAAAGCGCAAACAGGCGTAATATTCGTCTTCGTGGATAGTGATCTGGCAACGAATGAATATCCCCTGCTTCATTCAACCTTAACGGGCGAACTTTATAATGCTAACTGGCGCAATAATATTGTTAAGCGTCGGGAAAAGGACTATAACTTCAACAGTACGGAACAAAATACCTACGATGACTTTAAGGAAACAAATCCGCGTACTTTAGGTTCACCCCGTTAAGTCTTTTTTGAAAAAAAGTCTGCTCCCATATTTGGCTGAATGGAATTAAGGTACTATCTTTGCACCACTAAAATCAGTTCTGCCGAATAAGCAGGCTAAAAACCAATTCGGTGAGGTGGCTGAGCGGTCGAAAGCACCTCATTGCTAATGAGACGTACAGCTAAAACTGTACCGAGGGTTCGAATCCCTCCCTCACCGCCGATTTGGTATAGCGAGGCATAGCGCAGTCCGGCTAGCGCACCTGCTTTGGGAGCAGGGGGTCGCAGGTTCGAATCCTGCTGCCTCGACTATTATTATCTCTACTGCATTTTCTGCATATCGTTCTTACTTATAAATATACTATTCACTATGGTTCCATAGCTCAACCGGATAGAGCAACAGATTTCTAATCTGTCGGTTGTAGGTTCGAGTCCTACTGGAATCACTTTTTCAATCTTCCTCTGGTTGATGTATGCCTCCCTAAAAATAATCGGCTTGTGGGTAAGTTTCTTGTTGATTACAACGGCTTGCAATCAAAGCAACTCATGGTCTATAGAGAAAACATTTGAAAAAGACCAATGGCAATACGCCGATTCACTTATCTTTTCTTATGATAATCAGCAAGTTGGCAGTTTTCCCCTCCAGTTAAACGTCAACATCAAAGATGATTACGCTTACCGTAATTTATGGTTAAAACTGCAAATCACTGCACCGGACGGGAAAATACAAACCGCTTTATCTGAGTTTATATTAATGGATGAATCCGGTAATTGGCATGTTGAGCGTTCTTGGCTTTCCAATTATCGAAATTTTGAAACACAGTGGGGTAAAGGCATCGCACTTCCCCAAAAAGGTACCTATCAAATAAAAATCATTCAATACATGCGGGAAGACACGCTAAAAGGTATTCGGCGCGTCGGTTTACGTATCGGATAAGATAATTTGGGCGCGTAAAGCATTCAAGATGAGGGGAAATGCTTTCTCAAAAATAGATTGTAAGTATTTATATGAATATTCTTTTCGGCTCAAGTAAATGATAGATATATGACAATAGAATTCTTCATTTTTTAAAGAAGTATAAAATTCATTTTTTTTCAGCCGATAAACTTCTCGCATACGCCGTTTTAATAGATTCCGTTGCACCGCTTTGCGAACATATTTTTTGGGTACTACAAAAGCTACTTGGGCACGAAAATCAGCGTGTTCTTCATCGCTCAGCTTGGGAACAAGACGAACTAAAAATCGGATACCCTGCACAAAAACAGGTGTACCCGCATGATATAACATATCGAACGCCCGTTGATGACACAAGCGTTCGACTTTTTTAAGGGTATTTCGGGGATTAGGATTTATGTCTCGGTTCGTCACTGACTGTCAGTTTCCAACGTCCTTTAGCACGGCGCGAAGCTATTACTTTTCTACCGTTTTTGGTCGTCATACGTTGACGAAAGCCGTGCCGATTTCTTCTCCGACGATTATGGGGTTGAAAGGTGCGTTTCATTGCTTATCGCTTGTAAATAGGTAGCTTTTCCTTAATAAGAGCGCAAAAATACGGTTTTTGTAAGTAAGTCCAAATAGATGCGAAATTTTTTATTCAAAAACAGCCACATGATAGCTGGTTCTCCCTACCTGTACCAAGATAAATCGCTCGTTGAGTAAGTCTTTACTGGTCATTTGAGCATCCATCGCCGTTACTTTCTCTTTGTTGATCCGAACTGATCCCGCTTGAATTGCCCGCTTCGCTTCAGCTTTGGAGGGTTTTGCACCCGATTGTACGAGTAAATCCAAAATACCTAAGCCAGACTCAATATCCGTTTTGCTCAAGGTAGCCGAAGGTACTCCGTCCAAAACTTCTGCCAAAACAGCAGGCGAAAGATTTTTCAATACTTCTGTTGTAGAACTACCAAATAAAATTTGGCTTGCTTCAACGGCAAAGTTAAGGGCATCTTTACCATGCAACCGTTCCGTCATTTCTTCCGCTAAAGCCTTTTGACCGATACGGGCTTCAGGACGGGCGACACTTTCGACGAGAATGGCATTGATATCCTCCTCTTCCTTAAAACTAAATATTTTTAACAGTTTACCTAAGTCAGCATCAGCTACATTGAGAAAAAACTGATAAAATTTATAGGGCGAGGTCATGTTGGGGTCTAACCAGATGTTCCCCGATTCGGACTTACCGAATTTTGAACCATCAGACTTTGTTAAAAGCGGGGCTGTAATGCCGTGAGCCTCACCTTGCGCCATCCTACGAACAAGTTCCGTACCCGAAGTAATGTTACCCCATTGATCCGAACCACCGACCTGTAATTTGACGTTTTTGTGCTTATAAAGGTAGTAGAAATCGTAGGCTTGTAACAGTTGGTAGCTGAATTCAGTGAAAGATATTCCTGTTTCTAAGCGTTTTTGAACGGAATCTTTCGCCATCATATAATTGACGGTCAGGTGTTTTCCCACATCTCGTAAAAAATCAAGCATTCGGAAATGCTCATACCACGAATAATTGTTGAGGACTTCAGCGGCGTTTTCTCCTTCAAAAGAAAGAAAACTTTTGAGTTGAGCAGTTTGGCATTCCAAATTATAGATTAAAACATCTTGACTTAACAAGTTGCGTTCTTGGGATTTACCGGAAGGATCGCCAATCATACCCGTAGCCCCCCCTACCAAAGCAATCGGTTTATGTCCGCATCGTTGGAGGTGAACCAAGAGCATCACGGGGACTAAGTTACCTACGTGAAGCGAGGCGGCTGTGGGATCAAAACCGGCATAGCCGACCACCCGTTCCTTTGACATTAAACCCTCAATTTCGGACGTTTGGTCTTGAAGTAAGCCCCTCCATCGAATTTCCTGTAAAAAGTTTTTTTGCATTAGAAATTGGCTACGAATAGCTAATTTATTATGAATCGTTTTTTGTATTACAAAATTCGGAAAAAGGATTGAAAAGCAATGCCGGTTTGCCAAAATCCAAAACGCTACTTGAAAAAAATAATTTTTGGAGAAACAAAGTTTTAATCATATTTGCAACGTGATTCAACACAAGGTACTGATTATCAGGTACTTTCGTTAAAGTCATTTCAAGCGATAGGCACATGAAAGAACAAAACACGGATGAAGGCTGTTGCTGTATGCCCCAACATTTAAAATATAGGTGTAGGATTTTTTCAAAATCTATCATCTGTTGCTGTTTTGTATTATTTTCTTGTTTCCTCTATATTCCCGTATCGGCTCAAAAATCTTCCCCCGAGTGCAACCTCAAAGCACAAAAAGCCTTTTCTAAACAAAAATACGCCGAAGCCTTACGAATTAACGAACAATGTTTAGCCCAAGATACGCATAATGCGGGCTTTTGGCTGATGAAAGCGGAGTGTCTTCGACGCATGGGAAAAGAAAATTTTTCGCAAGCGTATATTTGTTATCAAAAAGTGCTTAATTTGTCCCCAAATTCGTCGTCCGTGTACAATAATTTATTTGTTTTGGCGGCGAAGCAAGATCGTTGGAAAGAGGGATTGAGACACTTACGTCGAGGTATGAGAGCCGAAAAGCATGCGGAAACGCAACAGTATTTCGCTTATAAAGTCCAAATCGTAAAAACTTTAATTCTCTTCCATATCTTATGAAACAATTTTTACCATTCAGAACAACTAATTCCACGTTTATGTGCGAAAAGTTATCTAAATATTTCTCTATCTTTTGGGTGCTCCTCCTTGTTACAACCATGGCTTTTGCACAAGGTGGCGGTGGTCCCGGTAAGTCCGATTACGATACGGGCGAAAAAAATCGTAAAGCCGGTCAATTCAAAGAAGCCGTTGATGCTTATGAACGCGCTATCAATGCAGAACCCAATAACGATAAATATTGGTTTCGGAAAGCACAGGCTTTAGCCCAGATGAAAGATGCCGCATCTATGGACGCAGCAATCAACTCATTCAAAAAAACAATTGAACTAAATCCTAATTTGTCTGCCGCCTACTACATGCTTTATAAGCTGTATGTAAAGCAAAAAAAGTACGACGATGCGCTCAAAAATATCCGTTTGGCATTCGAAAAAGAAGCAGACCAAGATCGTAAGGTGAACTACAAGGTTCAGGAAACCAAACTATTACTTCAGTTGGATAAAAACGCTGAAGCCCTGACCGCCCTTTCTGCGGCGATAGCAATTCGTCCGCGAGAAATGAAGGTATTGGGTATGCAGGGTGAAATTTACCTCCGAGACGGTAAATACGATCAAGCATCGGAATCTTTCCAAAAAGCCTACAAAACGGCTGAAGAGGCGAAAAAGAGAAAAGACATGGGCTACTATAAGATGAAAATGGCTTACGCCTATTATCGTGGTGGCAAAAATGCTGATTATGATCGTGAAAAAGCCGACTTAGGTAAAGACCCGGGTTGGAAAGTTTATGAGCGAAAGTTAAATCAGTTGGTTAAAGGTGATAACGCCCCGTCTAAAGACCTTAAATTGGCACGCGCCTATGTGGGCGTAAATGACTTCGACGAAGCGAAAAAGTATATCAATAATGCCATTAACAGTGGTAAAAACCTTACTTTAGCTTACCGGATGTTAGCGATTGTGCATACTAAGGCTGGCGAACAGGGTCAAGCCATAACAGCCTTAAACAAAGCAGCGTCCTCTACAACCGATAAGGCACAAATAGATGCCATCAACTCCCAAATGGTTAAATTACAAATCAGTAAAGGAGAATATGATGCTGCTTTGGCGACGATTAATAAACTGGGAGATCAAAAGAATCCCACTTTGAAGTATTACAAAGCAATTTCTGAATACAAAGTACAACGATACTCCGACTGTATCTTAACACTTGAGTCTTTGGCTTCCGGTTCAAAAGCCGGATCCGAAGCTGCAAACGCTAAATATTATTTCTTGATGGGTTTAGCCGCTAAGAAAGCGAACCAAAACCAGAAAGCTTTGGATGCCTTCAAGAAAGCAGAATTCGGTTCTTTCAAACCGGCAGCACAAGCAGAAATTCAAGCCTTGAGTGGTAAATAAGCCCCCTAAAGTAAATACATAAAATAAAACGCCGAGCAATATATGACTCGGCGTTTTATTTTTATAATAATGGTTCTCGAATGGTGTTTTCTAATTGATTTAATCCGTTAGAGAATCGTTGGACTAATTCCTCTTGGGTTTGTCGGATTAATTCTTGCTGTCGATGTTCAAAGGTAACCCATTTTTTATCGTTAGATTGTTCGTATTTCTCGATGAGTTGACAGAATCGTTCCGAATGGGATTTTTGTTGTTCCGACTGCATCTCATGGAGGCGTAAGATTTCCGCAAGAAGAACCTGAACCTGCTTTTCTAATTCTATACGTTTAGCGTATTGAGGTAATAATACGAATGCTATAACCAGTGATAGAATGAACCCGGCAATGACGATGGATAATAAAATAATCTCCATTAGTGAAAAAAAGTGAAAAATGAGCGATACGATGCAACCTTTGGGGGTTGATCGGGGTCATGTAATCATAACACGGCTCAAAGTAAATAAATTAATCTTACTTGTATTGTGCCTTTTTCGACTGAAGAAATAATTAAACAAGTTACCGAAGAACTGCATTCAAACGCATCGTTGAATGATAAAACTCAAACCATCTGCCAGCTTTTATATGATAACTTTGATAAATATGACTGGGTGGGCTTTTATTGGTCAGATTCCAAACAAGCTGACATGCTGAAGTTAGACTCATTTGTGGGTGAGCCGACAGAACACATCTACATTCCATTTGGTAAAGGTATTTGTGGTCAGGTAGCTCTATCAGAACAAACCATGATAGTTGATGATGTATCTCAGTCTGATAATTATATTGCTTGCAGTATGAGTGTAAAATCTGAAATAGTTGTTCCCATACTGAAAGATAACCGCTTTATCGGTCAAATAGATATTGATTCGCATCACTTGAATGCCTTTACAGTAGAAGATCAAGCCCTGTTAGAAACCATTTGCAACCTTATCGCTGAACGTTGTTAATATGATTTACGTTAAAACACCCGTTTATATCCCTTATTTGTTTTCTAACTATTGGTGGACGATTCCGACAACGAGACCCGAGGTTTTTCTCACGTTCGATGACGGACCTAACCCCGAAATCACACCTTGGGTTTTAGACCAATTAGCAAAATATGATGCAAAAGCTACCTTTTTCTTAGTGGGAGATAACGTTCGTAAATATCCGCGTTTGGCTAAGGAAGTATTAGAAGCCGGACACACTATCGGCAATCACACGTATTCACACATGAACGGCTGGAAAAATTCTTCGCATATTTATTTGCAGGAAGTCGAAAAGGCGGATTGTATCATAGAAGATGTACTCGGATTTCGTCCGCGATACTTCAGACCTCCATATGGTCGGATAAACTTCTTTACCAGTAAAAAGATTCTCAAGAATCATCAGGTAATCATGTGGGATGTTTTGGCTCGTGATTTCGATTTTCGCCTCTCGAATCGCCAATGTATTGATAATGTGATAGATAATTATCAATTTGGCTCCACGATTGTGTTACATGATAGTGCCAAATGTGCCGGACGTGTGAAAGCTATCTTGCCGGAAATCCTCTATCATTTTAAGCAATCGGAAGTGAATCTCGCTCCGATTAAATGCTGATAACTTTTTTCATCCTTTACATAGGCATCTATGCCGGTATTAATATTTTTTTCGCCTTATTATTATGGGCGAATAAAATATCACTTAATACATATGACCAATCAACGGTTTCAATATTGATAGCGGCTCGGAATGAAGAAAAAAATATTCTCGCCTGCCTGCAAAGTATCGCTAAGCAAGATTACCCCATTGAGAAACTTCAAATATTAATCGGTGATGATTCCTCCGAAGATCAAACCGGAAACATCATTCTATGTTTCATCAAAGATAAACCTCAATTTCAATACCATAAAATTAGCCACTCTATCGGTAATTTGCGCGGAAAACAAAACGTTCTAGCGCAATTAGCCCATTATGCCAAAGGAAATATTATCGCCATCACGGATGCGGATATAACCCATCACCCCGAATGGCTGGCTCACCTCATTGCCCCCTTAAAGAATGAAGCTATTGGCGTAGTTTCGAGTGCCACAATCGTTAATCCAACCGATTGGTGGAGCGGGTTACAATCTATTGATTGGTTGGTGGGTATGCTCACCATAAAAGCCATGGATGATCTTGGATTAGCAATTACATCCGTCGGAAATAACATGGCAGTCAGCCGAAAAGCCTACGATGCAGTAGGGGGTTATGATAATTTACCCTTTAGTATTACCGAAGATTATTTGCTTTTTGATGCTATACGCCAAAAAGGTTTTCGTCATGCGTGGCTATTGGATGAAAAAGTTTTGAATTTATCAACACCCATACCCGATTGGCGAACATTATTCCATCAACGCCGGCGGTGGTTCAAAGGTGGTTCATCCGGTCCGTGGTATGCCATAGTTTTATTCGGATTCTATACTTTGGCTAATCCTCTATTGATTCTTTCACTATTTTTCTTGGATACTCCATTAATTTCAGGATTATTTTTATGTAAATATATATCGGATTGGATAATGATTACATCGGGTTGTATCCTCACCAAAAAAAGAATACTTTTGCGTTATTCGTTATGGTATCCTTTCTATTCACTTTTTACATCGGTGTTTATTGGAATATACTTACTCCTACCTGTAAAAGTGATTTGGAAAGGAAGAACTTACTAATCATTCTCCATACATGGCATTAAAAGATCAAATCAACGAAGACATCAAAACCGCTATGAAAGCCAAAGATGAAGCAGGTCTTAGGGCTTTGCGGGCGATCAAATCGGCTATCCTTTTAGCAGAAACAGCAGAAGGGCAAGCAGGACAACCACTTTCCGAAGAGACCGAGATCAAACTTCTGAAACAACAAGTTAACATGCGAAAGGATGCCTTCGAACAATTTATGAAGGCAGGCGCAACCGATTCAGCACAAAAGGAACAAGAAGAAATCGAGATCATCACTAAATATTTACCAGCGGAATTAAGTCGAGAAGAAGTCGAAGCCGGCGTAAAAGCCATCATTGCCGAAACGGGTGCTTCGACCATTAAAGAATTAGGAAAAGTGATGAAAGCCGCGAATGAACGCTTTGCAGGAAGGGCGGATAATAAATTGGTCTCCGACTTGGCTAAAAGTCTGTTAGGGGGATGATCGTTGTAATTGATAACTACGACTCATTTACCTACAATCTGGTGGCACTGCTACACCAAACGGGGGAAGAAGTGCGCATTTTCCGCAACGATGAGATAACAATCGAGCAAGTCCAAGCGTTACATCCTAAAGGAATCCTGCTTTCACCCGGTCCCGGCAAACCGCAAGATTCGGGCGTATGTACTACTATCGTTAGACAGATGCGGGTTCCGATTTTAGGGGTTTGTTTGGGACATCAGTTGATTGCTCAAATAGCGGGTGCTGATATTACAAAGGCTCTCCAACCGATGCACGGTAAAACGAGTATGATATTTCATCACTTTAATGGACTATTTGAGGATATTCCGAGTCCTGTTAAAGTGATGCGATACCATTCTTTAATCGTTTCGGAAGATCATTTGCCAACTAATATTGAAATTATTGCACGAACTTCTCAAGGAGAAATTATGGGTTTAACGTTAAAAGATCGACCCTACATTACAGGCCTGCAATTTCATCCCGAGTCTATTTTAACGGAATACGGTGGGAAAATGATTCGAAATTGGGTCAAAAATGTGTATAACTTTTATTCTAATCGTGAATTGGATGCAGTATCTGTAATTTAACGAAACTTATCTATCTTTACCACCGCCAAGGCGAAATTTTTGTAGTAGTTATATCAGTTATCCTTTAAGCTATGCAATGGGAAATCCAACGAGAACGCCACTTTGAGTACGTCGAAGCCGGACAAAATGACAAGCCAACGCTTTTGTTATTACACGGGCTTTTTGGGGCATTAAGTAACTGGCAAGACGTAATCCAAACCTTTTCTCCTAATTATCGGGTGATTATCCCCCTTTTGCCGATATACAAAGCCTCTGAAGTCCAACCTTCGGTTGAAGGTTTGGCAGGTTATGTTTTGGATTTCATTCGACACAAAGGCTTGAAAGAATATTCTGTCATCGGAAATTCTTTAGGGGGGCAAATCGGTTTACTCGTAGTATTGGCAAATCCCAAAGCTGTACAAACGTTGACTTTAACAGGCAGTTCAGGACTTTTTGAATCGGGTATGGGAAGTACCTTTCCACGCAGGGGAGATTATTCTTATGTAAAAGAGCGCGTGGAATTTACCTTTTACAGCCCGGAAACTGCTGATAAATTGTTGATTGATGAAGTCTATGACATTGTAAATGATAGTCATAAGGCAATACGTATTATTAAAGTAGCACGAGCCGCCCAGCGTTTGAATATGCGTGCGGACATTCAGAAAATTAATCTGCCGACCTGCCTCATATGGGGATTAAATGATACCATCACTCCTACCTATGTGGCACACGAATTTCGACGCTTGATCCCTGCTTCTCGTTTGCATTTTATTGATCGTTGCGGACATGCACCTATGATGGAACAGCCCCAACGATTCAATTTCTTACTGCAACGTTTTCTAAACGCTTATTATGAACCTGTAAATGTTAGCTGAAAGATTCATCAACTCATCCATCCCTAACATTCATCTCTATGATTCCGTAGAGACGACTCGTATGTGGATGTCCTTGCTCAATGTGCATCATTTACCGATCGTGGATCACGGCAAATTGGTTGGAATTATCAACTTTTTAAGTTTAGATAATTTCGAGACCGGAACGGTTGCCACCGTGATGACAACCATCCCCGCCACGAACGACCAATGGATTTTTGACTCGCAACACATCTTTGATGCCCTAAAGTTAGCCCACGAACATCAATTAACCATCGTTCCAATCTTATCGAGTGATTACCAATACTTGGGTTCAATCACACAACAAGACTTAATTCGTGCGATGGCTGAAGTGATGAACGTAGAAGAAACGGGAGACATTGTCGTACTCGAAATGAATCCCCAACAGTATTCGTTACGTGATATTGCCTCGATTGTCGAATCTAATTACACACGCCTATTGAACGTTTATACCTCTACACTGACGGAAGACGGAACCATTTACGTCAACCTGAAGATCAGCAATAATCAAATCAGCAGAGTAGTTGCCGACTTGGAACGACACGGTTACCGTATTGCCTACGTCTTTTCTGACCCGACCCTCGTTTCTGATTCCAAAGACCATTACGACGCACTGATGAGTTTTTTGAGCATCTGACATGTCGCTCGGCAAACTGCATTTGATTACAGATACAACTTTACAAAACCGCTATTCTCATGCAGAATTAGCAGAACAGGGTTTTCGTGCCGGCGCAAAGACCGTTCAATTTCGGGAAAAAAACTATCACCCAGAAATTCATCAACAACAACTAAAACAAACCATTCAGTTGGCAATTAATTGGAATGCACAACTGATATTAAATGACCACGCAACATTAGCAATACAATTAGGGGCGCAGGGTACTCATGTGGGACAAGGTGATACTACTCCTATTGAAATATTAAACCTGCGCCCCTTAAACATTCCTTTTTGTATTGGAGTTACGGTACATAATGAAGCCGAATATGAAGACATTGCTCATTTACCAATAGATTATATCGGCGTAGGTCCCGTTTTCGGTACAACAAGCAAAGATACCGGCTTACCTCCAATGGGTTTAGCCGGACTAAAATATTTTTGTGAATTATCTCGTTTTCCGGTTATCGCCATAGGAAGTATTAACACTACCAACATCCGATCCGTGATGGATACAGGAGCTTACGGGGTGGCGGTATTATCGGATTTTGTATTGGCGGAATCACCGGAGCAAAAAACCGAAGAGTTATTGAAATTATTACAAATGTGAAAATATTGCTCCATTTTTTTCACTGCTGTTTTACATCTCTTTCGCCAAAAATTTCCGATTTTTACCCGCAATTAATCGTGATATATGAACGTCCCCCAACTTTACGAAGCCTACTACGAGAATAGAACGCCCAACCTGCGTCCCGATGAGTTTCAGTACCTCTTGGCAATTACGCCTGCCCTACTCATTGCGAAAGCCGACGGCGAAATCCAAGAAGCGGAACAGCAATTCTTAGACCGCGCCGCAAGTGATTTGGCGGAAGGCTTGGCGGATGAAGGCACTGAAACATCTACCGACCTCACTGACGTAAAAAATGCTTTTCAAAATGAATTAAGTCATTTAGTCCATCATTTGGAACATTGGGAACAACCGTTCTTAAACTGTTTGAAAGAATTTTTACCGCTTGCAGTGGGCATGGACGGACTTATTAAAGATATGATGAACGAAACAGCACAGGCGCATCCCAGCCCTGAACATCTGGAACAAAAGAAAATGGCAGAAATCTGCCAGATTTTAGGCATATAGTTCGTCATGCTACCCAATTTATCGCAATCCGTTTTCATGCTCGGAATCGGGGGAATCGGTATGAGTGCCTTAGCCCGCTTTTTAAAATGGCATGGGCATCATGTTTGCGGCTATGACCGTACTATAAGTAACATCACCCGCCAACTTTCCGATGAAGAGATCACCATTACCTATGAATGGGAATCCTCTCCCGAACTAACGAATGAATGTTCGGTAATATATACACCAGCGATCCCTAAAGAGCATCCCGTATTTGTGCAGGCGGAGTCATTGGGCTGTTTAATGTACAAGCGTTCCCAAGTGCTGGGGATCATCGCTGAAAACTATTTTGTGATAGCCGTTGCCGGAACGCATGGTAAAACATCCGTTACAACGATGATTACCCATCTGCTCAAAGAAACGGGGATTGATCCTACGGCATTCATCGGCGGAATTGCTAATAATTTCAACTCCAATTTGGTCATTGGTTCTTCTCAATACTTAGTTGTTGAAGCTGATGAATTTGACCGCTCCTTCTTAACGCTTCATCCCAATTTGTTGGTACTCACTGCCTTAGACCCCGATCATTTAGACATTTACGGCTCACCGGAAGCCATGATCGAATCTTATCAGCAGTTAATTCTACAAATCAAGCCCGGTGGGACGCTCATCGCTTCATCGGAAATTCACAATGCGTTAATAATACCGGAAAATATCACCTACAAAACTTACGGGGAAAGTGATTGCCACTATCAATATGACCGAATTATGGCAGACGGTATCGGAATGCGATTTGATTTTCATTCTGAAAAAACACAACTACCTAATTTAAAATTACCCGTTGCCGGCGAACACAATATTCGTAATATGACTGCTGCACTGGCTATCGCTGAAACTTTAGGTGTAAATACTGAAACATTACCATCTGCCATTGCGTCCTATAAAGGAATCAAAAGGCGTTTTGATGTAGTTTTGCACACTGATCCCATTACCTTGATTGATGATTATGCCCATCATCCCCGCGAAATAGAAGTAACCATTCAAGCGGCACGGCGTTTGTTTCCACATCGGCAGTTAGTCGCTGTATTCCAACCCCACTTATTCACCAGAACCCGTGATTTTCAACAGCAATTCGCCGATGCTTTATCGCAAGCGGACGCGGTGATCCTTACTCACATATACCCCGCCCGTGAAAAACCCTTACCGAATGTTACGTGCGAAACTATTTATGATGCTATCCGTAACACCGTACCCAAATACGTTCTAAATTTGAACCATATAACGAACGCCCTCCAAACGATCATTCAACCGCCGGCAGTCGTGCTTATTATGGGTGCAGGCGACATTGATTCCATCGTTTTACCGACCCAAGCTGCTTTGGCTTCTTTAGTCGAATAAAACAAAATACTTCGGGCGTTTCGTTCAGTCATTCAACCGTTTGTCGCTTATGAATCGTATGATACCTTTCAAAAAGGTATGGATATACCTCTTTGCACCGCTTTTTACATTTATTTTGATTGGGGCAAGCAAAGCCTATCAATCCAATAAAGAATGTAATCAGGTTAATGTCAACGTGGAATACAAAGGCGAAAACTTCTTTCTGGACGTGTATTCGGTACGCAAACTGATTCATGCCGATGAGATGATCTTGGGCGCGCGCTTAGGTGACATTCGTTTGAGTCGAATTGAAGAGGTATTGATGCAAACCAACTACGTAAAAAAAGTGAATGCTTCATTTGACGGGTCGGGAGCATTGAACATCAGCCTTTGGCTGAAAAATCCAATCGCTCGGGTGGTGAGTAACGATGGGCAATCCTTTTACATCAATGAGGAAAACCAAAAGATACCTACCTCTGAAACGTTTACTGCTCGTACCATCTTGGTTCGGGGAGATATTAAGGAGAACATTCAAATACAAGATACTTTACAAGATTCAACATTAATTCGTCATTTGCCTTTAATACGATTTATTGCCAATGATCCGTTCTGGTCGGCATATTCATCTGAATTGGTGATCGGTTCAAAAGGTGTCATATTGTATCCAAGTATTGGTGACCTTAAAATCGAATTAGGCATCGTTAACGGTGATGATTATCAGCCTAAATTCAAAGTTTTGGAGCAATTCTTTACCGATGTGCTTCAAAAGACAGGCTGGCAAAAATATCATACCCTCAAGCTCAATTACAAAAATCAATTGGTTGCCGTTCGTCGGTAACATTCTTAAAAGCATACACACAGTCAAGTATATTATTCTCGATTACTTTCTATATGATACAACCGGATACTGATCGAATCGTTGTCGGTTTAGACATCGGCACGACTAAAGTGTGCGCCGTAGTCGGTCGCTATAATGAATTTGGAAAAGTGAACATTCTGGGCATCGGTAAAGCCGATTGCGACGGGGTGAGTCGGGGTGAGGTCATCAACGTGAACCGCACTGCCGAAGCCATCCGTCGCGCGGTAACCGAAGCCGAAGACCGTTCTCACGTTCAGATTCGCTCTGCTTTTGTAGGCATAGCAGGGCAACACATCAAAAGTTCGACCGAAAAAAGTATCATCACTTTATCCGGTCCTAATCAGCAAATCAAACAGTCGGACGTTGACCGCTTGAGTGATGAAATGTACAAACTTTCGATCGGTCCCGGTCAGCAGATCATCCATGCCCTTCCTCAAGAATATAAGGTAGATTCCCATTCGGATGTGAAAGACCCCATCGGTATGTCCGGCGTTCGTTTGGAATGTAACTACCACGTGGTTACTGCTTTAACCTCTTCTATTAAAAATATCTACAACTGTGTACGCAGTGCAGATTTAGACGTTTGCGACATCGTTTTGCAACCATTGGCATCCTCCTATTCTGTTTTAACGGAAGAAGAAATGGAAGCCGGTGTATGCTTGGTAGATATTGGCGGCGGTACAACGGATTTAGCTATCTTCAGTAATAACATTGCCCGTCATACTTCCGTCATTCCCTTAGGTGGAAATATCATCACCCAAGACATTCAGCGGGGTTGTAGTATCATGCAAAAGCAAGCGGAACTACTCAAGACCCGTTACGGCTCTGCTTTTGCTTTGGAAGGCATGGAAGATGAACTTATTACCATCAGTGGATTGAAAGACCGCGCCGCGAAGGAAATCCGCCAATATACTTTAGCCAAAATCATCGAAGCCCGCGTAGAAGAATTAGCTGAATTTGTCTTGAAAGAAATTTATTATTCAGGCTACTATAAAAATCTGGTCGGGGGTATCGTTTTAACGGGCGGTGGCGCACAATTAACCCGCATACAGGAACTCTTTGCTTACGTAACGGGGATGGATACGCATATCGGTTATCCGATTGTTCATTTGGCGCAAGGTATGGTTGAAGAAGTGAATAATCCATCCTGCGCTACTGCTACGGGCTTGGTGATGTATGGTTTGAAGCATGGTATCCGTCGCCGTCCATTAGTAATGGAAACCGATTTCAGCCAACCGAAAGCAACGTTTGCTTCGGGTGAACCCCAACAACGCTCGACGGTTACCCAAAAAGTACGCAGTTTTTTTGAATCCATGATTAATACTGCCAACACGATTGATTAACGCTTTACCTAACTAACAGTCATTCACTTTTATTTTCATCATAGCAACCGGCAATTATGTCTATCGAATTTCATATTGAAAATCAAAACGCTTCGATCATCAAGGTCATTGGCGTAGGAGGAGGGGGTGGTAATGCGGTGAATAACATGTTCCATAACGGGATCACCGGAGTGGACTTTATCATCTGCAATACGGATAGTCAAGTGTTGGATAAAAGCCCCATTCCACACAAAGTACAACTCGGAGCCGAACTCACCTCCGGTTTGGGTGCCGGTTCAAATCCCGAAGTGGGTAAACATTCCGCTTTGGAAAATTTGAACGAAATCAAAGCTGTCCTTGCCGATCAAACCAAGATGGTTTTCGTTACTGCCGGTATGGGGGGGGGCACGGGAACGGGCGCAGCACCGGTTATTGCTCAATTAGCTAAAGAAATGGGGATATTAACCGTTGGCATCGTTACGACTCCTTTTGACTTTGAGGGTGAATGGCGTAAGAATATTGCTTATCAAGGATTGGCTGAATTGGAGGCAGCGGTGGATACCCTTTTGGTTATCAATAATAATAGCTTACTCAAAATATGCCCTAAAAATATATCCATGCGAGATGCCTTTTTCACCGCTGACCAAGTGTTATGTAACGCGGCTAAGGGCATTGCAGAAATTATAACTGTATCGGGATATATTAATGTGGACTTTGCGGATGTTCAAACCATCATGCGGGACAGTGGCACTGCCTTAATGGGGATGGCAACCAAAATCGGCAAAGACCGCGCCCAGCAATGTATCGAGGAAGCTCTCAACAGTCCTTTATTGGATAATGTAGATATTAATGGCGCAACAGGTATTTTAGTAAACATAACAACTTCGCCCGAATACCGCATGACGGTAGAAGAATACGGCTTGATAGGTGAAATCGTGCGTTCGGCTACGGGCGGACGGGCAAGAACCATCATTGGGAGCGTGGACACCGCTGACTGCGGAGAAGCCATGACCATCACCGTGATTGCTACCGGTTTCCGAAGAAATACCGATTATGCCAGCTTGGCTCAAAAAGATGAACCAATTAACATTATCCGAAAAACGATTGAATCCCCTACCCCATCGGGAGTTACGGAGGTGAACAAAGTACCCATCAAAAAAGAAACACTCGAACCTGTCCGCGTGGAGAAACAGGAAGTTCCCGTTCAAAAGCAAACCGTCGTTCATGCGAAAAATGAGCCGGTTGTTCGGGAAAATGAGCATCCACCGATTGTTCGGCATGAATCTTACCGACGGAATACCGTCATTTATCGGAGTATCATTTCACCGGAAGACCGCATTTCAAAAATGAATCATTCACCGGTAGATATTCATAATGGTTCAATCATCAAAGAATATGAAGATGTACCTGCCTATGAACGTCGTCGTGAAAATATAGACATTGAAAACAAAGACCCGCGCAACCGGATGTCCAATTACTCCGTGAAATCCGGCGGTGGTGGCAATTTGTTTCGAGATAATAATGCCTACCTCTACGATAACGTAGATTAACGATTTGAAGCCCGGTAACGGACTTTGCTTATTTCAGTCTATTATTCTGGAGCATCTGTAACACTCTTGCAGATGCTTTTTTTATACATACTTTTGGTCATTCTTCAGGTCGGGTATCGGACGTGTGAGGTTAGGCTCGATTTTGCTTTATTATACCGTTTATCAAAAAACAAGCCTAAGTTGCTAAGAAGTATCATTCTTCACAACGAAGTTTTCACAAAAAAATAATTATTCTCAATAAGATTCATTTGATTTATTTACCCTCTTATATCAATTTCATTTATTTAATTTCTAATTTTGATTTTGCATAGTCTAATTTTCTAAGAAAATCAAAACCTAAATTTGAGTTAATAAATAATGAATTTCATGTGAGAAAGAAAAAAGGTAGTCTCTTTATTCGTTTTAATCGTAAAAATGGTGTTTCGGATTTGAATATTTGTTTTTTTTGCAAGAGCGGGTATTATCCCTCCAAATGAATAATCCTTTATTTATGAAACTCCTACTATTTATCATGGCGATCACCTTGGGGCTATCGTCTGTTCAAGCGCAAGAATGCAATGCCCCGCAAAACCTGATGGTTGAGCGGGAATCCGCTTCCGTTTTGTGGTTAAAATGGGAGGGCAATGCGCCCAATTATGAGATGCTGTATTCCGTTGATGGGAGCAGTGAACGTAAGATGCTTTATATTTCGGGCAACCGCCATGCAATCACCGGTTTTAATGCCAATAGTCAGTATGATGTGTGGCTCAGAAGCGTTTGCGGAAACGGTCAATTTTCGGAATATATCAAACTAACACATGGTAATAACAATCCGTGCCAAACGCCGTTGTACCTGAATCATCAAGCAATCAGCCCTGAATCAGTGATTTTAAGCTGGATGCCTTCCGCGAATGTTTGGTATTACAATCTGGAATACCGTATAAAAGGTGCTGTTAACAACATCCGTTCTATTCAAACGACGAAATCCGAAGTTAAGGTTGAGGGCTTACGTCCCAATAGCGAATATGAATTCCGTATTGCCTCTGTTTGTAACAACAATAGTTTGTCTGCTGAAGCCATCTATACCTTTACAACTGAACCGAAAGTTATGTGTTCCGTTCCGGTAGGTTTCACGGTTCGTCCCTATAACATCAGTGAAATTAACGTAGGTTGGAATGCTGTGTCGGGAGCAGAATACTATGAAGTGCAATGGCGCGAACCGGGTACTTGGAATTGGAATTCCGCAACCACTTATTTAACTAATGGTAACATTAATTCCTTGAAAAGCGGTATCAGTTACGCGTTTCGGGTACGAGCAATTTGTAGTTCGGATATGATGAGTGTATCCGAATGGTCATCTGTCATGTATTCCCAAACAGTTCCGCCGACGCATCAACCCCAAAACTGCTTAGTACCTACACGGATGCGCGTTCAGATTTGGAGCGCGACATCAGCCACGTTACGCTGGGATGGAACATCGCAGGCAGTAGGATATGAATTGTATCAAAGTACGGACGGTCAAAACTATGACCTTATTGCGCTTACTGATATGCCTTCTTTTGAATTACGGAACTTAATGCCGATGCGTTATTGGTATCGAGTACGGGCGATCTGTGGTGTGGGCGCATTTTCTAATTATGCTACCATTCTTTCCTTCCGTGCCGGTTTGTGGGGTAGAGCAACCGAAGTTTCCGAAAAGAATGATATTCTGAACCTTTATCCAAATCCTGCTTCACAAAGCGTTTCGTTCCAATGGGAAAGCGACGAAAAAGCAACCGTTCAACTCATTGATCTTACACGTAAAATTATTTTAAGTCGTCCAGTGGATGCCCGAGTGGGGAGCAATGAATTAGATTTAAGAGGCATTAGTGCCGGAGTATATATGCTTCAAATTACTTCAGAGTCGGCAACGATGATTGACCGCTTGATAATTCAACCCTAATTAATAATATAATATGGAATCTTACCTACAATTGTAGGTAAGATTCCATATTATTCATATTGATGATTTTACTGCACTAACATTTTAATACGATGGTACATAAAAATACTAATATACACCGACATGTTAGTCAATTAGATGTCGATTTTGCTTATACGGTAGCTGATTTGTTTTATCCCATTTATGAAACGTACCATCGTGTTATCATTAATGGTTTAGAACATTTACTTGATGTGCCTTTTATTGGCATAGGTAATCATGGTGGAGCCTCACTTACGCCCGAATGTTATGTTTGGATTGGAAAATACTTCACGTTACGCAGGCAACCTCATCTACTCACCTTAATACATGATAGAGCCTTTGATCTTTATCAATGCCTTTGTCCACCACTATTAAAAATGGGACTTATCAAAGCCAGTGTTTCTAATGCGATTCAGGCTTTGAATGCCGGATATGCCATTATGATTTATCCGGGTGGTGATCGTGAAGCGAATCGTTCGTTTTTCAATAGAAATCAGATCAACTTTTACAGTCATGTCGGTTATATCAAAACTGCTCTTAGAACCGGCGTACCTATTATTCCAATCGTTAGCATTGGCGGACACGAAACTTTATTTGTATTAACAGATGGTTCTTGGGCGGCTTACCTGTTAGGACTTAAGAACCTTTTTAAGGTTCACAGTCTACCACTTATCTACTCGTTTCCGAGAGGATGGCATATAGGTTTGACTTTTCCGGTGATCCCCATTCCCGCACAAATTACACTTGAAATTTTACCACCTATTTATTTGAATGATTACAGACCTGTGGATGCTAATCGCCCCGAAATAGTACATTCCATAGATCAATTCATAAGAAATAAAATGCAGACATCATTAGACCGATTAGCCAAGGATAGAGTTCCTATCATCGGAAAATGCAAATAAGATCAATAATGTGTGTGATCTTCTGATTCTTTCCATTGCTTGAAAATGTCAAGGGCTTCTGATCCCATCAACTCGATTGCGGGAATGCTTCTATCCGAAGGCGTTTGACCCAGTTCTTCATAGATAAAAGCATCATCAAAACCAATATTTTGAGCATCAACTCGCATGCAAGCAAAGTAAATCTGACGAATATGCGCCCAATAAGATGCTGAAAGGCACATCGGACAAGGTTCACACGAAGTATACAATATGCAGTTTTCCAAATGAAAATGTTGTATCTGTTGACAAGCCCTGCGTATGGCAACCATTTCCGCATGTGCCGTTGGGTCATTACCTTCAACGACTTGATTATATCCCTCCCCAATAATTTGTCCGTCTTTTACAATTACAGCACCAAACGGACCTCCGGAGCGGTTTGAAATTCCTTCTGCTGCCAAAGCTATGGCTCTGCGCATGAATAGATGATGGGTAGTGTCCATAGTTTAGATCGTTAAATTATTCCGTCCATACAAATTTACGGGACAAATAGGATATATCAGTCTTGATATGAATGATATAGATACCTTTTGCCCAACCATTCAAGTCTATTAATGATTCGATATGCTCTAATGATGCCGGTAACCTGCGATGATGTAGTATTCGTCCGGTTACATCAGTAATTTCTACGGTTGCCTCTTCGGAAGTATTCAATGCCAGCTCTAAAGAAGAGCGTCCGGGATGCAGTCGAAAAGTAGTTAACTGAAGTTCGGAGCGGGAAGTATAATCCACATCTATCGTGACGGAATCCGTAACAGTACAACCGTCAGGAAAAAGCGCATTACAATAATACGTTTGTCGGTTCAACGGGCGCGCTTGAGGATTCACAATATCTGTTTGATTTATGCCCGTAGCAGGAAACCAATTATAGCTTACAGCATTATTATTACATTCCGCTTGAAGCTGAACGTATGAACTTCTTTGGGTTAGAATTGTTTTATCCGCAGTAATTTTACATTGATTTTGATAGGGTTGTAGCGACGTGTACCACTTCTGAATTTCTACTTCGGATAGGGGATAATTATATATTTTCAAATCATCAAAAGCCCCCAGCAAATTATGATCGCACCAACCGTCCGCTGAATGCGCAATGTAATTGTAACTTCGCGGTACGTTTATCAAACTGATTCCCGGGTAATTTTCTTTGGCTACTAATCCGCCATCCTTATAAATACGAATCTCATCTTGGGATAAAGTCAAGGTAAAGAATGTCCACACGTCCGGTTCAATGGCATCGGTTATGCGCGCCTGACCTAATATTTCTTGGTTACCGTTCCAGATTTGACAGATCAGGTTATTGCTGTTTCCTTCACGGGAGAATAGGATATTATTCTTACCTGGACCGTTATTAAAGTCAATGATTCGTTCCCAACGACGTGAACCATCTGCCACATCAAACCGCAACAAAACCCCTAAGGTAAAACCGTTTTCCCAGATAGCACCTAAAGCCGGCATTTGAAAAAAAATGGGATTGACATCATTACAGTGGTCGTTTACACCGTTAGGAAGTTGTTGTCCTTCACCTCTGATAGCCTGAACGGGAATTGTCCTCCCAATTACTTTGGCATGTATTTGGTTGGAACTAACATCTACTAAACTGTTTCCGCAAAATTGATAATGAACGATTAATCCTTTATCAAGTATATTTCCTGGTCTGACCTGAATCGTATCAGACGCTGTTGAACCAACCAAATTATCACAAACGGTTTGAACCATGACTTCATATTCAGTATTGGTTTCCGCGAAGGTGATCGTAGCTTCATTCGTTTCTACCGATTGATAACTCCACCCCGTATTTTTAGGACGAGAGGCAACGATATACGATTTTGCTTGCGGTACAGCATCCCAACTAACGACTGCCGATAAGGCATTGGATCGGATTAAACGTATATTCTTAGGTTTCTCGCAAATCGGGGTAACGGCAGGTTCTATTTCCAATTCCCAAACGCCTCTGCCCCAAGTGCAAGCCCTTAACTTGCTAATGCCGGAAGGGTTATTGAATACATCCAAATCTTGGATGTTGGTAAACGTTAATCCTTTAGCGATAGGCGACCAGTCTGTCATGCCTAATGTTCGATAAAATACTTTACCGTAATCTGCCGCTAAGTATAGGATTCCCTCTTTAGTATTATGAAAAAGGATGGAGCGAATGGCTAAATTAGGCAACGTACCGCTAACGTTGTTCCATGTTATTCCGCCATCCGTAGTTTGATATGCTTTTTGTCCCCATGCCAAGCTACCGATTGTAACCCATAAGGTATTGGGATCATCCGGTAAACCCGTCATAGCGGTAATGCCGTAATTGATGGGTAAATTTCGGGTAATCTCCTCCCACGAAGTACCTCCGTTAGTGGTTTTGAATAGCTTATTACGTCCTTCGGGATAAGCGCGATACACGTAGATGATGTCGGGATTCTTTTTTGAAACCACGATTTGTTCACACATACCATCATTACCCGGGAAGTCGGATATTTTTACGATAGAATCACGTGTTCCTTTATGTAACCATACCTGTCTCCACAACATATAAAGCCATTTGTTTTGATAGGGATGTAATGCAAATTTAGTAACCCAAGGACCTGATTCACCGACCCATTCGGGGTAAGCAAATTCATAAAAAGAATTCCCTCTGTCGGGCGAAACGACGATATGTCCTTGTTGCCAAGAGGTGTAGAGTGTAGCAGATTGAGTGGGATGAACGATACTCGTCATACCATCACCACCAAAGATACTGTTCCACCGTCGATTAAAGTAGCGAAAAACGCCGTTATCTTGCTGACCAACACAGAAATAGGCATCTTCATTAGGGGATTGTCCAATATCATAACTTCGCGTGATAACCATTCCATAAGAAGCATATCGCCAAGTACTACCTTGATCTATCGAAAGTTGTACACTGCCATCATTACTGCAATATATTAAATCGGAATCGGTTGGATGAAAGACCATCGCCGTTAAGTCGGGGTGCATTCCGCCTTGGTCGGGACGTTCCCAAGTAAGCCCTCCATCAGTAGATTTAGTCAAAAAGGGTCCTCCGACGTATAGTTCATTCGGATTATGTACCGAAACGCCAAACATCAAGCAATACCATCCTAATCCACCTGTATCGGACATATTATATTGCAATATATTAGGAGAATGGGATTGCATTTTCCAAGTATCGCCTTTGTCTGTTGACAAAAACATGCCATAATATCCCCAATCTTTATCTGCTACTAAGGCATAAATCCAATCGGGGCGTGCGGGAGTAACTTCAATGTTGATGGCTCTGGGGGCAGTACCGAAAGTATGATTAAGTGTACGAACGGAGGATTGACCTAAACCAAAATTTGTAATTGAAAATACCCTACTGTCAGATGTGGAAACATAAATGAAGTCTGGATCATCAGGTTTAATCTCTAAATCGAAGAAATCGGCTTTTTCGGGGGAAATATCGCGCCAAGACAGCCCGCCATCATCCGAATAAACCAAATACCCAGGTTCCCAATAACCGCCATCACATGCCGCTACCAATTTATTTTCATCATTCGGATGTACAATAATCCGTCGCAATCCCGGGAATTGTTGAGCAGGGAAATGAAGTTCTTGCCACGTTTTTCCCCCGTCCGTTGACTTATGAAAGATGCCTGAAAAATCAATACCCAAACGGGTATTATCCCCCGTTAATACATAAATAGTATTGCTATTAGCTTTAGAAATCGCTATATCATTGACTGCCCCACCCAAACTTGGAAGGCTTAGGGTTGTTGTAGTCCAATTTTTACCGGCATCTATCGTCTGCCACAGCCCACCGTCAGCACTTCCCGCCCAAAGTATAGACGGATTATTCGGGTCCATTCGTAAGATATTTACCCGTCCTGTTCCCATACCCATGTTTCCCCGTAAATCTTTAGGGTCTTGAATCGGACCAATAAACTGCCATACATTATTCAACATTGGTGATTCGAAGGGATGTTCTTTTCGATATTTTTCATATCGTTCCCATTCGACCGCATAAAATTGCTCTGAAGGAAAAGAACCATCCGGCAATCTACGGTATTTCCAATAATCTTTCCACCGAATAAATTGTTTCCATCCTTTGGTACTTTTATCCATTGGTTTATTACCCCAGTATTTGTGGAAGGCATGGTCTATTTCATCATAGGTAGGATCGTTTCCTATTTTGGTGGCTAAATAAGGAGGACGCATCCATGGTTGTGCATTAACAATCAAACCTGTAATGCTAAATATCATAGTAATTAATACCAGATAGAATTTCATATGAGGGGGATTTTCTCAAAAAGTAAACGTACTTAAATTTACGTTAACTTTAGTCATTAATGAATGAATTAAACACATTTAACAATTAGGGTATTATTGGCATCTTGGATCAGAGTCAAAAGCACTCGTTATAAGTAATGAGGAGGCGAGAAATATATTAATCAAAGATCAAAGATCAAATACCACAGCCCGAAGCATCAAGTGAATCCATCTTGGAGTCCCGTTTTCGGGAATTGCAAACACTTGTCCAGTTTGCAAGTCTTTAGTAGCCATCAGTCGCGTTTGATATAGATATACGAACAGGAATTGGGGCTTAATAATACAAGAATTTACTATTATTTGATTAATTCTTGTAACTTCATATTCCAATACAATATCAACGTGAGGTTTGGCTGTTTCCATCGCAAATTCCTTGATTATCAACACTTTTAACCTCACCAAATCTTCCATGGGCTTTGCGTCCGGTAATAGAGACAAGGCATGCCTTGTCTCTACGCGGTTCGGTTTCCCATCTTATAAGGGGAAAAGCCTGATTATCAGGCAAATTTTAGCCGAACCTCACGTAATATCATTTCAAAAACTAAGAAATTAGTCCCCTAACCCACCTTTTTTTGCAAAAAATAGTTCGCATCGTTGCATAAAATCATCCCGCTTACTAATTTTGCACCACTAAAAAAAGTGATGCCACTTTAGCTCAGTTGGCTAGAGCGTTTGATTCGTAATCAGAAGGTCGGCGGTTCGAATCCGCCAAGTGGCTCTTAAAGGTTTCATAGCGGGAATGAAAAGCCACTCAAAAACTCCTTTAGAGTGGTTTTTTTATGGTTTGGATCGGATGTACCGACTTAATTCCTGCTTAGAATTATTGTTCTGTAAAGCGTCGTGTACCACAATATAATTCTGTGGATCGTAGGTATAACGATAGGCTTCTTTGGCTAACTCCAATCGGTTGATTTCCTGAGTCAACTCCTTTGCCAAATCCCTCACTTGTTCAGATGAAATACAGAAGGCTTGAATGCCCTGCTTAGCTATTGATAAACGCGTCATATCCGACGTAGCATTGCGGACTTGGTTGGTTAATTGGCGGAAAGCATTACCATCCATAAGGGGACGCGGGCAGGCAGACGTACCACCGGGACGAAATTCGTTAGCCTCCCGACGGGCAGGTTTAGATTTCATAAATTCATCTAATTGGCTGATCGTAGATTCAAATTGAAATACATCGTTAATCGTGTAGTAATTGCGCTGATCTACCGTAAAATCATAGGCAAATTTGGCTATTTCCAAGCGACTTTGCTCAAAAGAAAGGGTACGGAGGATGTCTTTCACTTGGGGAGTTAGCAGACAGTTATTCTGGATCACTTGTTTGGCTGTAGTGATACGGGTGGCTTCAAAGCTCGTTTTTCGCATCATTTCCAGAGCATTTTGAAGGCTGACGGGGTCTAAAGTCGGTTCTGCACACCTTTCTACTGAAAAAACGGGTTCTTCAGGGGCATTTTTAGGAATATTTGGGCGTTTTTGGCAGTCAAATTCAATTTTTTTATGAACCCACTGTGCCGGCGACCAATAATCCACCCCATCAATACGCTCCCAACGGGCTTCCTGCCAGACCTCCACCTCCTCCGTACAAGTCCTGCCGGAAGGGCGATTTTGGTTGGGAGAGGGGCGATTGGGGTTCGTTCGCTGGGCAAAAAGGTCAAAACCCAACAGGATCAGGGCTAAAATAAATGATAAGCGGATCATAATACACAGGATTAACACACAAAGGTAAGCCATTTTTATGCCAAATTGCCCCCGCCATTACCCCTTCTAAAATGTATTCATAGGATTACTGGTACACAAAATTTAGCCAGAATCCATGTTTATTAAAATAAAAATTAATAAATTCATTTCAGCTAAATATTTGTTAATTTATTAATAATTATAGATTATATTTGAAAATTGATAGCGTTTATTAAGCAAATGCGGAATTAATTAACAACCGGTTCAACCCTATTTTGAGGTTGAACGCCTCGTTAATTCTTGTCGCTTTTTGTAAAAATATATCATTTTTAATCAAGAAATATTGTAAATTAATTTGTTTAATAGATTGCATTTTAATAATAAAATATTCATCCATTTATACTCCTCAATTAACGAAAAAAATATTAATCCCAAATAGTCTCATTCTTTGGTTCATCTGCTTGTAATGATTTAATTTGCAGATCATTAAAAATAAACAATCCCACATGTCTGTAAATACATTAATTGAACCATTGACCCGAAGCCTAAAAGATTTAGGTGATAAGGCAGAACGACTCAAAGACAAATTAACAACTGAAGAAGCAACAAAGATGGCTTTGGTTGTCCCATTTCTTCAAGCATTAGGTTATGATACCAGTGATCCTACTGAAGTTGTACCTGAGTTCATCGCTGACGTAGGAATTAAGAAAGGAGAGAAGATAGATTATGCTATCATGCGGGACGGGCAACCTATCTTAATCATTGAATGCAAACACTGGAAAGAAAAGTTGGATGTTCATCATTCCCAACTTTATCGTTACTTTAATACGCTCCCGACGCGCTTTGCAATCCTGACTAATGGGCTTCAGTATCGTTTTTTTGCAGATACTTCCGAACCTAATAAAATGGATGCTGATCCATTTCTTGAAATCACTATCACAGAACTTAGAGAAATCTATGTGAAAGAAATAGTGAAGTTCCATAAATCCATTTTTTCGGAGAATGATATTCTCACAACGGCAAACGAACTAAAATATACAACTGCCATCAAGCAGTTTTTATCTGAAAAGGTCTTGAAACCTTCTTCTGATTTTATGTCTTTTGTTCTGAAAGATATTCATACAGGAAAGGTAACACAAAAAGTTATCGAACAATATACCCCAATTTTTGAGACTGCTTGGCAACAATTAACTGGCGACATCGTTACCGGCAGACTTCAAAACGCATTAAAAGCGGAAAATACGCTTTCACCTCCCCCAACCCCAGTCGAAACCGTTGTTGCAGAACCCGAAACAGAAGAGTCAAAAGTAGTAACGACAGCCGAAGAATTAGAAGCATTCTATATCGTCAAGTCTATTTTGAGAGGTAGATTAGAGGCAGAACGTATTTATTATCGTGATAATGCTACTTATTTTAGTGTTATCATTGATAATAATAATCGTAAACCCATTTGCAGGCTTTATTTTAACAACGCTAAAAAGCAACTGGGAATCATCGGAGACGATAAGAAGGAATCAAAATATGTATTGGAGCGTTTGGATGACCTCTACAAGTTTGCCGATTCGCTGATTGAGCAAGCCTTAAAATATGCCTAAACATTCATGCGGGAGACTTAATCAGCCTCCCGCTTTCTTTTTCACCGCTTCAAAGCCAAATTTTTCGTAATCTTGCGGGGATATGAAGAATGCTTTGTACCACTTCGGGCGGTATATGCTGATGCTTCGGCAGATGTTTAACTTTTCCGAAAAATTCTCCATTTATTGGAGCGATATTCTCCGCGAGGTCATCTCCAACGGCATGAGCAGTATCATCATCGTGATTATCATGTCGGTTTTTATCGGTGCGGTAACCACCGTGCAGACCGCCTACCAGTTGGAGGGTAGCTTTTTCCCGATAACGACGATCGGGTCGGTGGTTTCGGCTTCGGCACTCTTGGAGATGGCACCGACGATTACTTCCTTAGTTTTGGCGGGTAAAATCGGGGCAAATATCACCTCCCAAATCGGCACGATGCGCATCACTGAGCAAATAGATGCCCTTGAGGTGATGGGGATTAACTCCACCTCTTATCTGATTTTACCTAAAACGATTGGGGCTATGTTTTCATTTCCGTGTTTGATTATCATCGCGGCGTTTTGTATTCACTTGGGCGGGATTGTAGCGGGGACAGCCTCAGGGATCATCACCCACGCCGACTTTTTGTACGGGGCAAGCCGTTTTTTCCAGAGCTTTTATGTAACCTTCATGTGTATTAAGGCGGTCAGCTTTGGATTTATCATTGCAACGGTGTCGGCATATCAGGGTTATTATGTGGAGGGCGGCGCATTGGATGTGGGGGTAGCTTCGACGCGGGCAATGGTTTACTGTTGCATTTTATTGGTAATTGCGGATTATTTGTTGGCTAAATTTTTGCTGTAAAAGGAGGCGTTGCCAAATCTATGTCCATTCGTATAGAAAATATCCGCAAGAGTTTCGGAGACAAAGAGGTGCTGAAAGGTATTGATTTTACGTTTAATACCGGTTCGGTCAATATGATTATCGGTGGTAGCGGAAGCGGAAAAACAGTCCTATTAAAATGTATTGTAGGGTTATTAACGCCCGATGACGGTAAAGTCTATTTTGAAGACCGCGATTTTCATGCCCTAAGTAAGAAGGAAATTCGTAGCGTTCGTCGGAATATAGGAATGCTATTTCAATCGTCGGCGTTATTTGATTCTTATACCATCTTCGAGAATGTAGCTTTCCCCTTACGGATGTTCACCAATTGGGGGCAAAAGAAGATAGCCGAGCGGGTGCATGACTGCTTGGAACGGGTGAACTTAGTTAAAGTTGACAATCTACTACCTTCCAGCCTGTCCGGTGGGATGAGAAAACGAGCCGCCTTAGCCCGAGCTATCGTGATGAATCCCAAGTACCTATTTTGTGATGAACCTAACTCCGGCTTAGACCCCGAGACGGGACAAGTGATAGACCGGTTAATTCAAGGCTTAACGACTGATTTTGAAATGACGACCATTGTCATCTCCCATGATATTAAATCAGTTTTGGATATTGGAGACAAGATCATGTTCATCTATAAAGGAGCAAAAGAATGGCAAGGTTCTAAAGATGAAGTATTAACGGCAGAAAACCCGAACTTGATTAAGTTCATCAAAACGTCGGGCTTAATGTAAAAAAACCGTTACACGATTAGATGTAACGGCTACGGTATTAAAGTTTAGCTTGCTATCCTATGTTATTTGTGTCGGAGGGCAAGGATGAGAATATCATCCGTTTGTGGATTACCCAATCCGCGCCAGTCATTCAAGGACTGCTTAAACAGTGCCACACAATCATCCAGATTCGTTAATTTGGAGGCTTCTACCAACATTTCACGAAAGGCTTTAGCACCAAACTTTCTACTTTTGCCTTCCGGTTGGGGGATATTGGTCAGTTGGGTTATAAAACCGTCTGAAAACAAAAATAAAACCTCACCCGAACTCATGTTAAGCGTCTGAATGTTAAACGGATCATTGCCGTAAAGCGTACCACCTACCGGTCGGCGGTCAGCAACAATCTCTACACACTCGCCATTGGGTTTCACGAGGTAGGATTTACGCATCGCGGCGGCAAATTGAATCTCGCTTTTTTGCGGAATGAAACTACAAACCGCCATTTCTATGGAATCTTGGATCACATCCTCATTATCCGGATGATCCTGCTTTAAGGCGGCGCGAATCTCACTATCCATTTCATCCAACAGATGCGAAGGATCAGTGATCCCTCTATCCTGAACTAATTTATTCAATGTCGTAATGCCAACCAATGACAGAAAAGCCCCCGGCACACCATGCCCCGTACTATCACCTAAAGCTAAAACTGTTCTGTTTTTGCGCTGACCAATCCAATAGAAGTCGCCACTGACTTGTTCTCGCGGTTGGAAAAAGACCGAAATTTCAAAGGGTTCCGGGATAATGGATTTAAGCGTAGGCGGTAAAGGCAACATGGTATTCTGGATACGCATGGCATAAGTTACCGATTCCTCCAATGCGGAAGACTTTTCGATAAATTGCTCCTCCAACTGTTGCTGAGCTTGCTGAAGACGGTCTAAAAGTTGGTTGATCTCTTTATTTTTAACCTCCAATTCCTCCTCATGGAGTTTCTGTTGGGTAATATCGAACCGAACGCTGACGTATTTGATAGGACGTTTCGTTTCCAAATCCAAAATCGGGGTAATAGTTGCCCACACCCAATAATAGGAACCGTCTTTGGCTTTATTCTTTACTTCTCCGGTCCAAACTTTACCCCGAGAGATGGTTTGCCATAATTCCACAAATATCTCGTCGGGTTGATGACCGGATTTTAAGATGCGGTGATTGCGACCAATGAGTTCTTCGGAGGTGTACTTACAAAATTTGTAAAACAAGTCGTTGGCAAAAGTAATATTACCCTGTAAATCGGTTTCGGAGACAATCGCGGCGTTATGCAGGGCGGATAACTGTCCCATCAATTCGGTCTTTAATCGGATGATTTCGTTAGCATCAACGGGTAATGCTACACCATTGGGGTTATCAATTTCGGGTTGGGAGAGGGATTTGGGAGCAGCAGTGGCTACGTTTGTATTATCTTCGGAGGTTGCTCGATTTTTATCAAACCAGCTAAGGAATTTAGTTAGGTCCATTTAAGGAAAAAAAGTCTGTTAGGTGAATTGTTTGGTATGAGTTGAGTATACGTGTTTAGACTAAGCATTTATACCTAATTGTCGTTAGGCAAAAATACTGATTTTTTAAGTATTTCTATCGAAAAACACTTGCTTTTCTAAACAGTTGCAAAATTACTCAATCAATTATCCAAAACCCTGATTTACATCATGTTGTTGCAATCATTAACGATGGACTAATCCCTCGAAAAATTAATTTTAGGAATCCGAGAAGCAATAGTCGTGTTAGATTGGCGCATTTTTTGCAATTTTGACAGCACATAAAACCTTGTATCACGTTTATATCATGCAACGATTCCAACTCACCTTATCTATCCTGCTTCTTTTTACCTTATTCCGTCAAAACGCACAGGCACAAACCGAATATGATGCCCAGCGTTATTCGGAGGTTACGCATGGCGGTACGGCTCGTTCCCAAGCGATGGCGGGTGCAATGACGGCTGTCGGTGCTGACTTTGGTAACTTAAATATCAACCCGGCGGGATTCGGACTCTTCACCCGCTCTCAATTGCAAATCACTCCTGCCCTGCAATTCTTCAATACCGACAGCTACTTTCTGGGTGCTAATACCTCCCAATTCAATTCCAATTTCTCCATCGGCAGTTTGGGATTGGTTTTACAATCGGACAAAGGCGGTAAAAGTCTTTCTTCCTTCACCTTTGCCTTTGGCTATAATACACTCCATCAGCACCGCCGACACATGGTTGCTTCGGGATTTAACGCCCACAATTCGATTACCAACTATTTTGCAGGTTTAGCAGACGGACGCAGACCGGATAATTTATCCAAAAACCTAAATAGTGCGCAAGAATACGACGCTTTTGACCTTGCCGCGATGGCTTATAATACAGGATATTTAGACGCCAGTAATCAGCAAGATACTTTTATAGTTGCAATGATTGATAACTACGGCAACCCAAACAATGGTCAATACTTCGGAGCATTCAATTATGGTAACATTCAGCAAACCGTAGAACGCATCGAAAAAGGGCGTACCAACGAATGGGGAATTAGTTTTGCCGGAAACTTTGATGACCGCTTTCATTTAGGCGCAACCATCGGTATCGTTGACGTGGAATATTCCATGACCTATGAACATAAAGAAGAGGACACTCGTAATCTATATAACGTCAATAGTATTGACCGAATGAAATTAGGTAGTATTCTTTTCAAAGAAGATTTAAACCAATCCGGTATCGGTATTAATCTAACAGTAGGTGGCATTTATCAACCAACGGATAATCTTCGTTTTGGTTTAATGTTAAAAACACCTTCTATTATTTCTATGACTGATACTTATTTCAATGGAATGGAGATTCGTGGGGATAATGGAGAATTTATTGCTACGGGTTCTGCTTCCAACAGAAATACCTTTGAATATACATTATACACTCCCGCCCAAGCGAACATCGGTGCATCCTTAATATTAGGTAAGAAGTTTATTCTTGGTTTAGACGGCGGGTTGATGAGTTATAAATCAGCCTCCTATTCTTCTTCAAGTGCCGGAGCGGATCAGGGATATTTTCGACAACTGAACCAGATAATCAGTAACGCTTTCGCAACGTCATACAATCTCCGCGTCGGTGCTGAATTTCGCGTTACGGATTTGATTTTCCTTCGGGGTGGTTTTGGTTATTACAGCACACCATATGGTTCACAGGAAAATACGTTCCGTGATCTGGGTAATGCCAATACGACCGTTTCGGGAGTACCCGCTCAAACGCTTAGTACCGATAGAATGGTTTACTCGGGTGGAATTGGTTTCAAGGGTAAAAGTTTCTTTTTTGATGCTACGCTGATGTTGCAAAACCAAACGGATAAATTACGTCTGTACTCCGCCAACTATGTTCCACAATTTGGGGTCAAAGAAAACTATTCGGTGAATGCGAACGTCAGCCCGGAAGTAGAAATGAAACGCGTTTGGACGCGGGTATCTTTTACCATCGGAGTTATGTTTGGGGGAGGCAAAGACTAAGGCATTCAGTAAGATCGTGCGTGATAATACAATTTTATCGTATCTTTACGCACTAATTAAGATATTATGTTGGGACTCAAATATGATGCAGACTTGCGTTCAATAGCTTACATGATTGTTACGACAGGTCTTTTTGCCTATCAGTGGATTCATGGGGATGTGGTTTGGTATTTGTATGTCATTTACCTGTATTTGTCTGTTGCGGTTACAGTGATGAGCCATAATCACAATCACCTGCCGATGTGGAACGTCAAATTCATGAATGTAGTAACGGATTATTGGCTAACGATATTCTACGGTTTTCCCGTGTTTGCTTGGATGCCTACGCATAACTATAACCATCACAAATACAACAATCGAGAGGGTGATTATACCATCACCTATCGTTTTTGGGAAACTAATAATTTACTTACATTACTGACTTATCCTTCCATCAGTAGTTGGTATCAACAAAAGCCGATCAAAGATTATTTGGTCAAACTCAAAAAAACGGATCGAAAGAAGTATTTTTACTGTATTTCGCAGTACGTTGTATTGGCAGTATGGATTATTGCATGGTTGATTGTAGATTGGAAGAAGGCTATCTTTTTTGTCATCATCCCGCAACAATTCGCGCTCTTTGCCGTGTTGATCTTTAACTATTTACAGCACGTCCACGCTGATGAGGAATCGGAATACAATCATTCCCGTAATTTCATGGGACTCACCAACCTATTTCTTTTTAACAACGGTTATCATACGATTCACCATTTGCGCCCCGCCATCCATTGGAGTAAAACTCCTGAGGCACACGCCAAGATAGCGGATAAAATTGATCCCGAACTCAATGCGCCCGGCTTTTGGTATTTTATCATCAAAAATTATATTTTGGGATTAATTATCCCTGCGCTCCGCACCAAATCTATGCGCTTGAAGCGATTAGAACAAACCCATTCATAACACTATTTAATTATTAATGTCTGATTTACCCAAGCCTACCTCCGGTATTCAGGAGGTATTTAATCGTGTTAGTGCCTCGCCCGCCCAAAAAGCCAAAAACATAGCCAAAACTTTTCTGGTCATTGCTTTTGGAACGGCGATTGCAACCATTGGGTTAAACAAATTTGTGATTCCTAATGAATTACTCGACGGCGGGGTTGTTGGTCTTGCGCTTTTAAGCCAACAGGTTATCGGCGGAGACATTGGTTTATGGATTGGTTTGTTTAGTATTCCCTTTCTGGCAATCGGTTGGTTTAAGGTAGGTAAAGGTTTTGTTATCAAAAGTGCTTTTGGGATTGGTTTGCTGATATTGTGCGTACATCTTTTGCCTGCGACCCCCTTCACAAATGAAAAAATATTGGCAGCTGTATTCGGAGGCTGTTTCTTAGGGGCAGGTGTTGGTTTAACCATGCGAGGATCGGCAGTATTGGATGGCACAGAAATATTAGCATTGATTCTATCTAAACGCTCTGCTCTGGCTGTCGGTGAGATTATTTTAATTATTAACATATTCATATTTACTGCGGCGGCGGTGTTATTAGATGTGGAGCGAGCATTATTCTCTATGCTGACCTATTTCTGCGCCGCTAAAATGATAGATTTCGTCCTGCATGGTTTTGAAGCCTATAATGGAATTACGATCATAAGCAACCATGCCGATATCGTTCGTAGGCAAATTATTCACGAAACGGGAAGAGGGGTTACTATATTCAAGGGTAAAGGAGGCTACACCGATGAGGAAAAACAAATACTTTTTTGTGTAGTTACGCGCTTAGAAGTACCGGCAATCAAAGCTGTGGCACAAAACATAGACCCAAATGCCTTTATCATGGTACAGACATTGAATGAAGCATCGGGAGGGATGTTCAAACGCGGTAGCGTGCATTAATAATATCGTTTGGGCTTGAGTCCTTCCAACCATTTGAATCCTTCTAAACGGATTGGATTTTGCCAAACTTCATGTAACGGATGAAAAACGGCTTGCGGTTTCTGTAAAAACCGAACTTTTACGGGCTTATTTGCCTCTAACTCCAGTTCTAAGTTCTTGGAATTAGATTGATTAAGACCAATGTACTTATTACCGTCTTTAACCAAATAAACGCTTTCACTATTCCCATCCACACGCATAAATACAAGTTCATTATTTATATTGAATCGGGCAAACATCTTTTTCCCCTTCACTTGATTATAAAAAATGGAATCTTCTTTCGATACGGCAAAACATTTATCAATAACTTTTATGGAATCAATTTTGTTTTGTCGCAACCAAACTAATATCGTATCCCCTGTTAATTGATTAATATCTTGCCAAACAACAGGATTTTGGTATAATTTCAAGAGGGAATCCACCCGATCATAAACCATTGAATCAGCAATTGCTAATACATCTTTCATTGTAACTTTTACATTTCGATAGGCTATCATTTTTCGATTATTTGCCAAACTATCGTCTACAACAAATAATGTATCGGCAAACAACACCATTGTGTCTTTTTTCGACTGCTGAATCGCATAGGGATACTCTGTGAGCATGGTTGTGCGTTTATTCCTGTCAAAATAAAGTTGCTCTCCGGCAGAGATATACGTACTATCGTTATTCCGTAGGAACACATTACAATGCGCCCACCCTTTTTGTATGGAATCTTGATAAAAAATAGTATCCCCTTCTAAATAATAGGACGAATCAGTATAAGTAGGATTTTGATACAAAAAAGCTACTTTCTCTTTGGATTTATAATAACCGCGCTCTGTGTACATTTTACGCCCATTTTTACCATTTATCTTCGTAGGTGCATGAAAGGTGGCTATCTTTTTTTCTGTATTGTAGTGCAAAGTATCTGTAAATAAGGTATAGTCTTCCGTCGTTTGTACTACTTTTTGAAAGAAATCGGCACTGTCTTTGTCGGCATAATAAATTCCAATTTGGCTGATGAGTTCACTACCCGGCTGGGATAATCTTCCGTGATTGATGTACGTTCCTTCGCTTTTATTTCGGTAATACGTCAGTCTATTAGTAGTTAATTTGGCATCGTTTTGAATTAATGTAATATTATCATAGAGTTCTAATATTTTATTTTCTCCGTCATACGCTAAGCGATCACAATTCATACGAACGGATTTTGTGGTAAATGCCTTGACATGGGACATAGCTTCCACGTATTTTTTTTCCATGAAGATATAAGCACTATCACAATGGAGTGTCGTTGAGTCGTGCTTCAATATCACGTTTCCAATGAGCTTGCGGATTGTTTCATCACCTTTCTTTTCAATGATAAGTTCATCAGAATTAATGATTTCAATTTCTTTTTCTTGAGCAGATACAGACATGGAAGAAATATTTATTACCCAAAAGGCTAATATTCCAATTATTATTTTGAAAATTGAGCTTTTATGGCTCAATGATTTCGGAAGGCAATTCGGGAACATCGGTTTCTTGTTTATTATCTTGAATAACCTGTAAGATTTTTGCATGTGCTTCTTTCTTAGTAAAACGTCCTGCACCGGCTTCCAATCGCAAACCTCTTCGCGCGGAAAGACTTAGAATAACGTTTTCTAAATCTAAAGATTGTTCTTGAGAAACGGTAATTATCTTTTGAGCAAGTAATTTCTGCGCAATAAACTTAAAGTATGCTAAATTACTTGACAATAAACTACCTGTTTTTATATCAAAATGAATGCTATAAGCACGAGGATGCGGAATAATCATTGCCAGAAATATTGCTTCCTCTAATGAAAGTTGGGAAGGATGTTTGGAAAAATAGAATTGTGAGGCTTCACCAATACCGTAAATATTGGGTCCCCATTCGATTGCATTGAGGTAAACTTCCAACATTCGTTGTTTAGAAGATAATTGCAGGTTTTCAATCAGCCATACAATCAGCATCTCTTCCAATTTGCGGGTGATTTTTTTCTGATGACCTAAATATATATTTTTGACTAACTGCATCGTGATCGTACTACCCCCACGTCGAAAATAACCCAGTTTCAAATCTTCAATAGCGGATTCTCGCAAGGAAGACATATTGAATCCCCGATGTACAAAAAAACCACCATCCTCTGAGTTTAGAACTGAATATACCATCATTGGTGATATTGAACTATATGGTACATAATTTCCTTCGCCGATTATGATTTTTCTTGGATTAAAATATGGCGTATAAGCAAATTTACCGTTAATAATTCTGTAATCAACTGTGCCGTATTTTGAGATGCGCAGATTTTGAGGTTTAAGGTCTGATTCTATTAACAAGCTATCGGGCTTTCCGAAATGGTGTTTAATCTTAAATTTCCAATCCACATCACCAGTTGTTTTTATTCCAGTAAATGTTGAAAAAGTATTTTTAGGCAACGCATCAAACAAATGTTGACCATTTTGAGAAGGTGCGTGCCAAGCCATTGTTAATATTGTATCCGGTTGTACATCCATCTGAATGAAAGGATGAACAATAAAATTATTTACTTTTACTGTTGAAGAACTATCTAATTCTAAATAATCTTCTTCCATACTACCTTTCAGTTCAGCATGTATGGAGGGAAAATAAATGGTATCATTATCTATCTTAGTATGAAATATTCCATTGTTTACGGCATGAATTGCAATATTAAATTGGCTTTCATCAGAGTCATAATCCCACTCATTTACTAATACATGCGTTCGTTCTGTAAATAATTCAATGTTCCATTTATTAAATCGTTTCGGTATCGGTAAAGGCAAATGTGATGAACTATTTATTACAACATCAGCTTTTCGATCTGCTGGTATTAATATTCCTGTAATATGAATTGGATATTGATTAATTACCGACTGAAACTTCAAACGATTCCTATCTAATTGACATTGATTAACTTGTACTTTATAGGTATCTGTTGCCGAATAATATTCTGCGAATAAATTATTTACTTCAAATTGATCCGGTATTGCCGAAAAAAGTCGGTCAATAATTTTACCGTAACGGCTATTAAGCCTTGCTTGTGATATGGTATTGGGTGTAACCGTTGAACTATCAGTCGTATGATAAATAATTTTCCCTGAAGTAATGCTTAGTTTGCTCAAACGAATATTTGCCTGTAAAATAGACCACCAATTAATGCCTAATCGCACACCTTCCAATGCAACAACCGGGATATTATTCTTAATAAGTTTAATATGCGGAAATAAAATTGCATCCATGCCAGCTACTTCATAGTTACCTAACAGTAGTTGAGCGTGATATTTCTGTTCAATCTTTTGCTGTACCGATGCAATTTGCGATTTGATGATGGCATTTAAGGATAACAACAAGCCCACAATCGTTAACACAAAAAAGCCTCCGATACCGAATAAATAGTAACGATATTTCCTCCAAAAGCCTTTTTGTAGCATATAATTTGGTAATTCAATGAAAGCCCAATACAATATAACGTATTGGGCTAATTATTGTTAAACAATACCTGTTAGGGCATAGAGTTCTTCTTGTAAAATATCAAACCCTTGATGAAGAGTATCTTCTTCTATCGTTAAAGGAAGTAAAAAACGAATAATATTTCGATTTAAGCCCGCCGGAAGAATTAATAAACGGCGATTCCAGCACTTTTTGAGCAAATCATCCGTTAGCTGAGATGCAGGCTTGTTTTTATCACCGTCAATAATCAATTCCATCGCCAGCATTGCTCCTAAACCACGAATATCTCCTACCGTTTGAGGAAGTTTTGCCTGCATCGCTTCCATCCTTTGTCGCATGATAGTACCAATCTGCGTAGCTCGTGCATTCAAGTTAAGTTCTTCCATGTATGTAATCGCCGCGAGTGCCGCCGCGCAACACACAGGATTACCCGGGTATGTACCACCAATCGTTCCCGGAACGGCTTTATCCATAATGTCCGCTTTGCCGATCACGCAACCGATGGGCATTCCGCTCCCCATCGCTTTTGCCCAAGTAGAAAGATCGGGTGTAATGCCTAAATGTTCATACGAAGCCCATTTTCCGGTACGACAAAAGCCCGCTTGTACCTCATCGGCAATTAGCAAAATCCCTTCTTTAGTACATATATCTCGTAGTGCTTGCATGTATGCCTTCGGAGTAACATTAAAACCACCTTCACCTTGCACGGGTTCGATGATGAATGCCGCGATTTGGTTGGCAGGGACAACGCTTTTGAATAAGTAGTGCAAACGCTCAATCTCACGTGCTACGAACGCTTCTTCTGAAAGTCCGTCGTTATCATGATACCAATTCGGGAAGGGTTGACGATAAACTTCAGGAGCAAAAGGTCCGCAATTCAGTTTATAACTGACTTTGGAAGTCAAGGTCATAGACATCATGGAACGACCATGAAATCCTTCACTAAAACATACGACGGCTTGTCGCTTGGTCGCTTGACGGGCTATTTTGATCGCATTTTCAACGGCTTCCGCACCGGTATTGGTGAGCATCACCTTTGTAGCTTCGCCATGCGGGAATAATTCGACCAATTTTTCACATAAAGCAATATAAGGCTCATAAGACGATACGTGAAAACAAGCATGGATTAATTCTTGGGCTTGTTTCACGATGGCTTGGGCTACGGGTTCGGGGCAATGACCGAGCGTAGTTACGCCAATGCCTGTACCAAAATCTATCCATTCGTTGCCGTCGGCATCGTAGATTTTAGAACCTTTGGCATGAAGGGCGGTCGTTGGGGCAAAAATGCCGACCCCGTTGGAGACCACTTTTTTCCGACGCTCGATTAATTCATCTGCGCGGGTTAAGGTTATGGGAGCAGTCATAGAAAACGTGCTAAATGATGATTCAAAGTTAAGCAAAATCGCCCGTTCGATAATAAAAAACACCCCTCAATTTACTTGAGGGGTGCAAAGGAGATATGATCTAATTAATCTATTTATTCAACCATCAATTTAGAACTACTCGTTCTGCCTTGCTGTATCAACTGTAAACTGTACATACCAGCCGTTAAGCCTACGAAATCAGTGTTGATGTCGTTAATGCCTTCGGTAGCGGGTACGATTTGGCGATAAACTTCACGTCCCGTCATGTCTACTAAACGGATGATGACTTGTTCCGAAACATTAGACGTAAACGTAATATTGGTATTACCACGTGTCGGATTCGGATAGACTTTTAAGTTCACCTCATTCGGAGTTACGCTCATTTCTTCACGATTCGTTAAAGTCGTAAATAAGAACGCAGACGAGAACGGCGATTGAGTGTTGTTGGTACACTTAGCTCTTACGCGGACTAAGTATTCTTTGCCGGGCGAAAGATTACTGATTGTCTGAGAAGTTTGCGTCGTCCAAGGTAAGTTAATGAACGATAAACCACCGTTAGAACTGTAAGCTACACGATATCCGTTAGCACCCGGAACGCTTGTCCAAGAAACCGTTGCAGAGTTTCTGGTCGGAACTACATCTATAATTTGAGGTGTACCACAAACGTTGGTTTCGCTTTGTGTCGTGAATGATTTTAATTCCGTCCATTCCGTAAACGGATTCGTACCGGCACTGCAACGCGCTCTTACGCGAACCACGTAATCCGTACCCGCTGTTAAGTTCGTTACTACACGCGAGTTAGATGTTACGTTTAAGGTAGTGAAGAATTGAGCATTTACATCTTTGTACGAAAGTTGGTAACTGACCGCACCCGGAACTAAATCCCAAGATACAAGGGCTTGATTAGTAGTAATGTTGGTTACCGTCAATCCTGTCGGTGTCGAACAAGTACCCGCATCTAACGTTCTGAATTCGGCTGTTGCAAAAGCGGATTGTCCCATCGTACCACATACCGTTCTGACTCTGACTTTAATCAAAGTGGAAGAAGGTAAGTTGCTGATCGTTAATGTTAACTGATTGGTAGTTGGTAACGTCGTGTAGTTCGTACCACCGTCGGTGCTATAACTAACTTCGTAAGTGTACCCCTGACCGGCATTCGCCCAGCTGACTACACCGCTTGTTGCGCTGATGTTGTTAACCGTAACATTCGTCGGAGTAGGACAAGTGAAGTTTTGCGTCGTGAACGTTACAACCGTAGAATATTCCGACGTAGCGTTATCCGCACATACCGAACGAACTTTGATTGTATAAGTCGTATTCGGCGTTAAATTCGTTAACACTGCCGGAGGCGACGTATAAGGATTCGTTTGATTAAAGTTGTTCGGACCCGTGATGTTAAGTTGGTAACTTACGGCATTCGGTGCGGCATTCCAAGTGATGATGGCTGTGGTAGGCGTGATGCTTAACGTAGCCAAGCCCGTAGGCGTAGCACAAGGTAAACCGTTGGTTACAAACGTGAGCGGATTAGAATACGGAGAACTGTTGTTATCACCACAGATCGCCCGTACCTGAACCTCTACCGATAATCTGGGGGTTAAGCCCGTAATCGTAGCCGAGTTGGTTACAGCTGTTTGTGTAATGGTATTACCGCTATACGTGATGCGTAATTCATAGCTTTGCGCACCCGGAACAACATCCCAAGTAACGGTTGCATCATAAATATTGACTACCGTAGTACGTACATTAGTCGGAACAGCGCATACTTGAAGCGTGCGGAACGTTTTACAGCCCGAGTAATCAGAACTGTTATCCTGCGCACAGATCGTTTTCACACAGAATTCATACTCGGTGTTACTTGCCAAGTTACTCAACGTACGGCTTGTACCGATGGAGTTAAATGTCGTGTAATTGGCATCGCCTACTTTACGATAACGAACTTCATAGCTTTGTGCATTCGGCTTTCCATTCCAGCTGATTAACGCCGCGTTGGTTGTAATATCATTGACCCGTAAAGAATCCGGTGCATTACAAGCGGGTTTGTTGCCGGTTGTAAAGTTGGTGGTTGAAGGATTGGATAATTTACCACCCTCACAACGGGTACGGACTTGAACGATATACTTCGTATTAGCCGCTAATGGTGCTAAATTGGTAGAAGTATTGGTTTCGTCAAAAGTAGTGATCGAACCCGGATCGCCATCTTTATAATACGTTACGACATAACCCACTGCACCCGGAACTGCTGTCCAAGAAGCATTAGCCGAGTTGTAAGTAATATTGGTAATGCGAAGATTGGTTGGTGCGGGACATGCTTTCTCTTTGGTCGTAAACTCAATGACTTTCGAGAAATCTGATTGAACTTTGTTTGCACAGTTGGCACGCACTCTGGCGCGATAAAGTGTATTTTCTACTAAATTAGTAAACGTATAGGTTGTAGTCGGAGCGTTAACCGTCGTAACGAGCGTCCACTCACCGCCTAATTGTAACCATACTTCATAGGATTGCGCCTGTTGCGAACCTACCCATGTTAATACACCTGTTGTTTCTGTAGTAGTAATGGTAAGGTCACGCGGAGTCGGGCATTCGATTACTTGCTCTCTGGTCTTAAACTCACGATTTACCGGATCGGAAGTAATTGGTTTACCACCATTGGTACAGACACTTAGCACCTGAACGATGTAAACGGTATTCGGCTCTAAGTTGGTTAAATCCTTCGTCGTTTCAGAAGTTTCAACCGTCGTTACATTATTCGGGTCGCCCTCTTTCCAATAGCGTACGATATAGGTTATACCGGGTTGAGAAGGCGGTGCCCACATCACACGTGCCGAAGTGGTAGTAATATTAGTAATACGTACTTCAAGTGGTTTGGGGCAGTTAAATACATCCTCTAAGGTCTTAAATACACGGATCAGGGTATCGGAGAAAGTGCTATCACCGTCAGGAGAAATACACGTTGAGCGGAATACAAAACCGTATTGCGTATTCGGTGTTAAGCCGGTTAATTCTAAAGGAGGGCGAGTTGGGAAATAAGCATTAACGTATTGCCACTCGTTTCCATCAAACCAATACAAATAAACTTCAAAATTCGTGATGGGTGCATTGTTGGAAACTCTCCAATCTACACGAGCCGTAGTAGTCGTTACTTGTGAAACGCGTAATGCCGTAACTTTCGGACAATCAAATTCTTTCGGGGTCTCGAATTCACCAATTTTGCTCGGCTCAGCAAATAGTTCTCCTTCACAAACAGTAATGATGCGATAGAAGTATTTTGTGCCGGGCTGTAAGTCAAAGATAGTTTGGGGAGATGCCGTTGCTGTTTCTCTACGGTCCCAATTCATACCATCTTGCGAGATTTCGATGATATAATACATCGCTCCGGGTACTGCTCCCCAAAAAATATCAGCAGAATTAGGCGTTATGCGAGCTGCACGATGTTCCGTAACTGCCGGACATTTAGAGGTGAAGTTATATTTGAAAGAAGTGCAAACCGAATCCGAAATAGAGGTCTGTCCCGTTGAATCCCAACATACACTATTCACACATACCGTATAGGTAACGCCATTCAATAAGCCCCACATCATATAATTATTCGTCCAAGATTGTTCTCTGCGGATGCGATTACCCATTCGGATAATAAGATCATAGTTACTAACCTGATTCGGTAAAGGAACATCCCATTTAACATTCACGCCTTGAGGCGTAATTTCATACGTTAAGTTAATCGGTGTAGGACAACCTTCCGCTAAGGAAACAGTACGACAAATGGTTTCAGAGAAAGTGATCGTATCTTTGAACTCGCAGATGTTCTGCATACAAAGCGTGTAAACACCATTGGGGGCAGGCAAAGTAATGCGAATGTTAGAATCCGTCTCTGAAGTACCTTCTGCTACAACAGCATTGATTTGATTCAACCACCACTTAACGGCTCTTCTACGATTAAACGGTTGAGAAAGCGTAACAGAGATCGTATTACCATTCACTTTTTGAACCCACATGTCTTGGGGTGCTAAACAAGCGATGTCATTAGTGGTGAATTTTACGATTTGGGTATAGAAGGATTCCGTATTGTTGGTACAGATGGATTTAACACGAACGTGATATGTCGTATTGGGCATTAAACCCCAGAAATTATAGGTTGTCTCGCTTTGTTCTTGCGTAAACCAATTTACACCGTCTTGACTCCACTCAAAAACATACGTCTGTACACCGGGAGCGGCGATCCAACGCGCAATGGCACTCTGTTCGGTTATTTCTACAACGGCTAAACTACGCGGAGCAGGACAAGTATTGCTGGGTGTAGTGGTTTTGAAGTCAATAGTAGAGGCAGTCTCTGAACTATATAATCCGCTGAAACCCCAACACAATCCGTAAATATCTACAATATAGACTGTTCCCGGACTCAGGTTTTGATAGGTAAACTCAAGCGACCATACATTGAAAGTCGTATCTTCACGTAACACATTACCCTCCCGATCTTTGAGAACCAAGCGATAAGCGGCAATCATCTGATTATTGGGAAACGCCCATCTGATTGTAGCAGTATTGGAACGCACATTCGTTACTTGTAAACTATCTACATTAGGCGGCATACAACCACCGGTATCGTCTTTTTGCGTCCATACCTCTTGGAAGTTAGAGGGCTTAGAAACCATACCTGCACCACAAATAGATTTAATCCGAACCATATACATCGTTCCGGGCATCAACTCAGTGATTGTGGTGTTCGTGCCAAAAACTGGAGGCGTTGCCTGCCATGTTGTACCTTCGTCCGAAGAATATTCTACAATGTAAGCAGTTGCGTTAGGTACAGCAGCCCAGAATACATCAATACTAAAGGGAGTACTGGAGTTTACCTTAAAGTCTTTAGGAGCGACGCATTCAGTTGTGCTGTTACCTAAGGTTTTGAATGCACCTCTACCCATTGTAGTGTCAATAGGTGAATATTCCGAAGTATCTCTACCGCAGATTGAACGTGCGCGTACCCAATAAACGGTACTGGGCGTTAATCCCGTTAAGGTTGTGTTAAAACCATTAAAAGGAGGTTTCGTCGTCCACGTTTGTCCCATATCGGAACTGTACATGACTTGAAAAGTACGTGCCAACTGATTAATAGTTGTTACCGTTGCCGAAGTTTGTGTAACATTCGTGATGGTGGTTGCCGGTGGCTTACAAGTATTTTGTGCCGAAATTTCCGACAGATGGGAGAGCAAGAGTATTGCCGTAAAGGCAAAAAGTGATAGGAGTTTCCTCATAGTTCGATCGTATGAGCCGATGGTTGAATAATGAAAGTAAATGTGTTTGATAATCCAATCAGAATTTTGGGAGTCTTGATACAAAAGTAACGCTATTAATTGGTTCTTCGATAATCATAAGGTCAATGGTACAAAAAACGGGTTGAATTGTTTTTTTAACACCCCTGAATTCTCAATTCCTTAATCTGACTGATCTTGAAGCGAAAGGGAACAGCTTTTAGCTTCATAACATCAGTTACGCGGATCGCTTTTCAAGGTTCTTTAACAAAAGCTGAATGGTAATAATCAGGGACTTAACGGCTGATTTTACGGGTTTGTTGCTTCGGCTGAATGCTTTTGGGTAAATTGCCGTCCTTTTTTAAGAAGCCCTTAGCCTACCAATAATATGAAAACCGGTCTTCGTACCCATACGTGTGGTGAATTAACGATTAACGACCTCAACAAAAACGTCCGCCTCTGTGGTTGGGTGCAAAAAGTGCGGGATTTAGGTAAATTCTGCTTTCTGGATTTGCGCGACCGTTACGGCATTACCCAAATTTCTTTCCGCACCGACCGTAATGCCGACCTTTATGAGCAAGCTCGTAAATTAGGCAGAGAATTCGTCATTTCCGTTGAGGGAACAGTCATCGAACGGGAAAGCAAAAATCCCCAACTGCCTACGGGAGATATAGAAATCATGCCCGAAACGCTCACAATTCTAAGTTCGGCGCAGTTACCCCCATTCCTCATTGAAAATGAAACGGATGGTAGTGAAGAACTCCGTATGCAGTATCGTTACTTGGATATTCGCCGTCCTATGGTAGCTAATAACCTCATTTTGCGTTCCCAAGTCGTCAAAGCCGTTCGGGAATATTTAGACGGTTTAGGTTTTATCGAAACGGAAACGCCCAACCTCATCAAATCCACCCCCGAAGGCGCAAGGGATTTTATCGTGCCTTCGCGCTTGCATCCGGGTACGTTTTATGCTTTACCCCAATCCCCGCAAATCTTAAAACAACTCCTGATGGTGGCAGGTATGGATCGTTATTACCAAATCTGTAAATGCTATCGTGATGAAGATTTCAGAGGCGACCGTCAACCCGAATTCACCCAGATAGACTGCGAGATGAGTTTCGTGGAACAAGAGGACATCTTACAGACCTTTGAAGGGATGATGCAACACATTTTTAAGACTATTCTCCATATTGACTTGCCAACTCTTCCCCGCCTGACCTACGACGAATGTATGAGTAAATACGGTAGTGATAAACCCGACCTCCGATTCGAGATGCCGATGGTTGATCTTGGAGAAATAATTAAGGGAATTGAATTTCCAGTGTTTCAGCAAGCCTTGGAAAGTAAAGGAGTTATTGTAGGTTTATGTGCGACGGGCGCGGGTAATTTCTCCCGTAAACAGATTGATAAATATACCGACTTTGTAAAAGAACCTCATCGCGGATTAAAAGGACTTATTTACCTCAAGATCAATGATGACGGTTCGATCAAGAGTTCGATAGATAAATTCGCTACGCCGGAACAGCTCCAAGCTATCGCCCAAAAGTGTAACGCTCAAGCGGGGGATATGGTCTTTATCTTAGCCGATACCAAAAGTAAAGTTCGTAAGGCGGGCGGAGATTTACGCTTGGAGTTAGGTAAAGAGTTGAATCTGATTAATAAAAATAAATGGTCGGTCTTTTATGTGATAGATTTTCCTTTATTTGAACGGGATGAAGAAACGGGTGCGGTAATGAGCGTTCACCACCCCTTCGTGATGCCGAATATGGACGACTGGAAGCACGTGGATAGTGACCCGACAGCTGTACGGGCTTTGTGTTATGATATGGTGATGAACGGTTCGGAGATCATGTCGGGCAGTATTCGGATTCACCGGCGGGATGTACAGGATAAGATATTTTCTTATCTCGGTTTAACGGAGGAGGAAAAACAAGAGAAATTTGGCTTCTTACTCCAAGCCTTTGAATTCGGTGCCCCCCCCCATGGCGGTTGTGCTTTCGGTTTGGATCGGATGGTGATGCTCTTTGCGGGTGGAGAGACGATAAGGGATGTGATCGCTTTCCCCAAAAACTCCAACGGGCGAGATGTAATGTTGGATGCCCCCGCGTCGGTGGATCAAGATGCCTTAGATATGGTGGGGATTAAAGTGAAATAAGAAAAAAGTGCAGAGCATCACCGTGATGGGCGTTGATGTTCTGTCGTTTTTTATCATTTTAATTCATCAATACTTCGGACAAATTTAAGCGGCGATACAGCCGATTTTGAGGATTTTTCGGAGGAAGTCGGGATTTTCGAGCAGGTTAGGTTCTAATTTAAGTACCTAAAAATGTTTTGAGCGATGAATCGGTTGAGATTTTCTCTTTTGAGGGAAGCCATCGAAAAAGGTTGGTCGGTTGGAGCATTGATTCGGGCGAGGTTGACGGCGGTCAAAGTGGCGTTGGCATGAAAATTCAAAATTTGTTCATCTCTCGACTGACAGTCGCCGAAACCGGTATTTTGTTTGGCATCCCGGAACAGATGTTCCTATTGAAAACGGGCTTGGTAGTAGCGTAAAACGGTTTCAGGCTTCATATTCGTCGAAACTAAATTCATGCGTAAATTTTCGCCTTGAAAAACCGCCACCACTAAGCAGGAACGCCTAAATGATTTGACATAAGCGACTTGATATTTCAACGTTAAACCATTCGATAAAGCGATGGTATTTTCTAAATCTTGGGGCAAAACACGGTCTCCTTTGGTTTTTGGTCTGCCTTTTTTGCCGGTTTTTGGGGCGGATGTATGTAAAATTTATCATCTTTACATAGTTTGGTTATCAGATACAAGCCTAAGTCTATAACCGCTTCGCAAAACTTTATCTTGGCATAATAGCCGTCAGCGACAATATATTGGGCAGAATCGGGAAAATATTGTTTTAATGTTTGGAGTTGATAAAAGTCAACACGGTTACCATCGGGAGGGATTTGGCTTGCCGACCAATGATAGGCTCCCGGTAAGTCAGGGTTAATCAAAGCTACGCAACTATATTCAATTCCTTGAACCGCTTTTCCGTCGCACGAACTCCAAAATTTGCCCAATCCGAAAGTATGTTCGCCTGATTTTTGGATGGTAGTAGCATCGATGGCGATGATTTTCGGGTCCATATGCTTCAACAGCTCAGCGTTGATGCGTGCAAAATCCACCTTTTTTCGAGCATATCGGCGCATCG
>Ga0209573_1000895_pt1 | contig 52554 bp, 23 predicted proteins | sample TNRBio252014_DNA_FD_185870 | JGI IMG/M metagenome (GOLD analysis project Ga0209573, IMG submission 185870) | Wastewater treatment Type I Accumulibacter community from EBPR Bioreactor in Madison, WI, USA - TNR Reactor_6/25/2014_ DNA (SPAdes)... | ecosystem: Engineered > Bioreactor > EBPR >... | reverse complement strand
CCCCTGACAAAACCACCTCGAGTCCGGCGAGTTCGTAGACCGTGCCACCGAGGCGACCGAGCTTGTCGCGCAGTCCCGCTTCGGTGAGAGGATGATTCGTCGCGACCTCGAGCGGGATCGCGGAGGTCACCTCGACGCCATGCGCGGGATCGGAAAGCACGAGCGGCCCGCCCGCGGCACCGCGCACCGTCCAGCGCACCGGGATTTTCCGCGTGGGCAGTTGCTCGCGCTGGAAACTGCTCTGCAGCGCCGCGTTCAAGGCCGGATCGTCTGTTTTCCAGACGCGGTCGCCCGTCTTCAGCTTCGCAAAATCGATCTTGCCGCGCTGGAGCAGCAGCCGCGGTCCTTTCACCTCGTAGACCCGCCCGCCCTGCTCGCGATCGGTATTGCCGCCGGTGTCGAAGACGATCCCATCGCCCGGCTTCACCGATGTGCCGCCGCTCACCTCGACCCAATCGTGCCCCACCTTGTCGATGCGACCGACGAAAGCCCCGCGTTTTTTCCCGTAGCGAGCGTGGACCAGTTTCTGGTTGTCGATGCCCTCGAGCCAGCCCGTCGAAAGGCCCCGGGAAAAGGCCATCTCGAGTTCGTAACGGTCCTCGGGCGAAGCTTCGCGGGGTGCGCCCGACTCGGCCGCATCGATCGCCTTGCGATAGGCCCGCGTCACCGCGGCGACATATTCGGGCGTTTTGAGACGGCCCTCGATCTTGAAACTCGTCACCCCGATGCGGACCAGTTCGGGAATCTGGTCAATCCCCGCGAGGTCCTGGGGCGAGAGGAGGTAACGCTGGTCGCCGAGGTCGCGCGTTTCCCCATCGACGACGAGTTCGTAGGGCATGCGGCAGGCTTGGGCACATTCGCCGCGGTTCGCGCTGCGCTGGCCGAGCGATTCGCTCGTCAGGCATTGTCCCGAGTAGGCGACGCAGAGGGCGCCGTGGACGAAGGTCTCGAGCTCCACCGCTCCGGGCGAGTCGGGGTGAAAAAGCCGGATCTCGCGCATCGAGTTTTCGCGGGCGATGACGGCCCGGTCGAGATTGAGAAGGCCATGGGCGAAGTCGAGCGCCTCGGGCGAGGTGATCGTCATCTGCGTCGAGGCGTGGAGATGCAGATCGGGCACCATGGCCCGGGCCATCGCGGCGAGCCCGAGATCCTGCACGATGATGGCGTCGACGCCCGCCTCGCTGAGAAGCCGCAACTGCTCCGCCGCATCCTCGAGTTCCTTGGGAAAAATGAGCGTGTTGAAGGCAACGAACCCCCGCACCCCATGGGCGTGGAGGAAGTCCATCAGCTTCGGCAGGTCCTCCGGCGTGAAATTGTCCGCCCGGATCCGCGCGTTGAAGCGGGGCATGCCGAAATAGATCGCGTCCGCCCCGTTCGCCACGGCGGCGCGCGCGCAGTCCCAGTTGCCCGCGGGGGCGAGCAGTTCGGTGGATCGTTCCGGCATCGCACACGGTAGCACGGGAGGGCGCATGATGCGACTGGAGCGAGGATCTTGATTTCCGTGATCCGCCCGGTTAAGCTCCCGTCATGTCCGCTGCGGAAAAAGGGGAGTTCATTTCGGTCGATGATTACCTCGACGGCGAGCTGGCCTCACCGGTGAAACACGAATATCGAGACGGGGTCGTTTATGCGATGGCCGGGGCACGCAACGTCCACAACGAGATCGCTGCCAATGCGCTGGGCTCGCTCTACGGCCAGTTGCGCGGAAAACCCTGCAAGCCTTGGAACAGCGACACGAAGGTCCGGGTGCAAAATCGATCCGACATCCGTTTTTACTATCCCGACGTGTCGGTGGTTTGCCGCTCCAATCCGCCGAGCGACTCTTGGCAAGACGAACCCGTCGTCATCCTCGAAGTCGTGTCCGCCTCGACTCGCCGAATCGATCTCGGCGAAAAGAAGGATGCCTACCTCACGATCCCTTCGATGGCCGTCTATCTCGTTGCCGAAAGCTCCGAGGCTGCCGTGCAGGTCTTCCGCCGTTCGCAGGAGGGCGACTTCGTCCGCGAGCTTGCGATCGGGCCCAACGCCATCATCGATCTTCCCGAGGTAGGAGCAACGCTCGCCTTGGCCGATCTTTACGAAGGCGTTGAATTCGAGGAGGAAGAAGAGGTCGTCTGACCTGATTTCACTTCCCCTTCTTCAACAACTCCGCCTTCCACTCAGCGGGCAAGTCCTCGCTGGACTCGATCCAACGCGTCGCGGCCTCGCGATCGGAGAAGAGCCAGTACCGGCTCTGTTGCATCGTCACCTCGCGGCGCTTTTCAGGATTTTCGATTTCCAGCGACCAGGCAAGTGCGGCGACGCGGTCGGTCCGGGCGGCGTTGCCGACGAATTCCTCGATCGCCCCGTCGCGCAGCGGGCCGGGGTCGATGGATTTCAGGGCCGCGCCGGAGGTCTCAAGGTTCGCTTGCGACCAGCCGTCGAAGAGGGCTCTGACGGCCTCAGCTTTGATGGTTTCGTCAGGAAGGACGAGGGTTTGGCCGAGATAGGATTCTCCCCCGTGCCTGAAGCCGAACTGAAAGTAGGCGTTCCGAGCCAACATCTTCTTCGCTGCCGGATCGGAAACGCCCGTGAGATAGGCCGCGACCTGATCGGGAGATCGTTGCGACCACTCGTAGGCGACGGTGCCCAGGGCCCAGTCGCGGAGCGAGGCGGGCAGCTTCATGGCGCGGTCGACGGCGAGGCGCGGCTGATTCCCGGCCCAGACCCTCATCGCCGCGCCTACGGCGTCGATTTGTCCCTGACCGGCAGGCAGATTCGCGACGGCCCATTCGAGAGCGCCGCCCGGATCTCCCCGCTGCGCGATGTTGTGGACGGTACTCGTCAAAAAGACTTCGCGCTCCCTCCCTTCGGGCATCCTCTCAAGCGCGTGGCGGAGGGCCGACTCGGGATCGCTCATGGCGAGACCGTCCAACACCATGCGGGTGAAGTCTCGCGTCAGCTCGTCGACGGGCAAGGTGGAAAGCCGTTCCAGCACCCGTTCGGCTGCCTTCCCTGCGGGATACCAGTTGTTCCGCATCGGGACTTTCATCTTTGCGCCGTGGGATTGGAACCACGCCATCGCCGCGTCGTCGTCGCCTCCGCCGGCGAGCCAGGTCATCCAGGCCTTGCCGGCCATCTCGGCCAGCGCCGGGTTTTGATCGAGCGACGGACCAATCGCCCGGACGAACGCGGCGGGATCGGCTGTGGCGCCGGCCTCAGCCACGCGGGAAACGACGTGGTCGCGAATACCTCCGGCAGGCTGATCGAGGATCCATGCGAACATTGCCGTGCTATCGCGCTCCGCCCAAACTTCGAGGAGTGCGGCGAGCTGGTTCTGGTTGCTCCAATTGCCCCGTTTTTCGGCGAGGATGCGGGTGGCGAGGGCTGAAAAGCGTGTCGGTTCGAGCTGCCAACCGAGCCTCGAAATCAGGTCCATCGATACTTCGATCTCCTCCAGGTCGGTGATGCGTCGCTCGACGAGGGCGGGGTCGATCTCCACGACAGCGGTGAAGAGGGCGGCTAACGCTTCGTTCCGAATCTTGGAATCCTCGAGGGAATCGACCCACAGTTCGGCGGCCGATGAGTCGAGTTGTGCCCAAGCTCCCACGAGACCATGGACTCCATCGGGCCTGCCAGTACGACGAAAGAGATCCTGCCAAACCGATACGGAAACCTCGGGAGAAAGAGCGGCGAACCGACCGAAGGCGGCCGAAAGAATAATGGGATCATCCGTGACATTTTCCTCCGCGAAGAACGCAATGAGATCCTCTTGCGAGGCCAAGGCGAAAATTCGCTCGATCTCCAAATGAGAATGCCCGTGCCGACGTCTCTCGAGAATGTAGAGAACTCCGCCGACTTTCATCGCCGAGCGGGCAAGGTCGATCAAGCGCTCGCGGGATTCGACGAAGGTAGCTCCGGTGCGGGGATCACGGAGAGCTTGGCTGGCGATGGAGGTTTCAGAGTCGGACACAGCGTGTGATTCGATCGCTTGCGTCACAAGACCTCGGTCGCCTCGGGTCGGCGAAGACGTCCCCACCTGCGTGCCAACGACGTAGCCGATCACCGCAGGTGCCGCGAACAAGTAGAAAGCAGGGTGAAATTTCATCGCGATGCCCTATTTGAAGATTTCCACCTTCATCGCCTCGGTCAGCGAAGGATGCGCTCGAATCGCGGCCTGCGCTTCGTTTCGGTTCTGTTTCAGCCACCCTCGCGCCCGGAAGATCAGCTCCTTCTCCCGAGCGGCCGGGACGGAGATTTGTTCGGCGAGTTCCATCGCTTTTCGTGGATTCTCGCTGGCCGCATACTCGTTAAATCCGAGGATCGAGGCGTCTCGCAGCGAGCCGGCAGGAACCCGCTCGATCGCTGCTGCGGCGGCATCCGTCTCGGAAAGCGCCCAGCCGCCGAACAGTCCCCGCACCGCGTCGTGCCGCATCCGGCCCGGCGGCATGGCGAGGGCCTTGTCGAAATACTCCGCCGCCCCCATGTGTTCGGCAAATTCCCTGAAGGCGGCTTTGGACATCGAGGAGACCGCGGCGGGGTCCGAAGCGCTGGAAAGATAACCAATGGTTTCCTCAGGTTGTTTTCGCGCCCAGGCGGAGCCGAGTTCCCAAAGGGCGGCATTGCGTTCTCTTTCCGGTAGACTCATCGAGAAATCGGCGGCGGATTGGCCATCTTTTTCGCCCCATCGGCCGATGGACCATCGCAGCGCTTGTAGTCTGGCTCCTTCATTCTCGAGGTTATCGAGGCTCCATCGCACTGCCGTTTCCGGCGCTCCCGACGCCCAGTTGCCGACGGCTTGGGCGATCATCATATCGGTTTGCGGGCCGAGCGGAAGCCGCTCCAACGCGTAACCGAGGATCAACTCGGGGTTTTTCCTTGAAAGGCCCACAAGCATTCGCTCCGAGATGCTGGACTTGGCAGGCGAGTCAGGTAGCTCCGCCAAGGCGGCGAGGAGGCGTTGGGTCTTCTCGCCGTCCCATTTGTCTGAGTCCATGTAGAGTTCGAACCCGAAGGTTCGCTCAAATCCGACCACCAGACCGCCGTTCTCGCCAAGCCACTGGATCGCCGCGACTTCGCCGCCATCCTGGGCGAGCCAAGCCCACCACGACTGGGCCGCAACGTCGTGCAATGCGGGATTCGAGGGGAGCCGCGTGGAGATCGTATCGAGGAATCCCGCCGGATCTGCGAACGCGACCGCCCCAAGGCTGCCTTTCAGAACGTCGGCGCTGATGGCTTCCGCGTCCTGGGCGAGCACCCAAGCCAGCATCGCCTCAGGCTCGCGCTCGCCCCACGCATCGAGGAAAGCGGTAAGCGCAAAGCCCCCACCTATACGCGACTCGAGGAATCGATCCGCCAATCCGGGGAGGGAGGCCAGGTCGACCCTCGCCGCGACGACCATCGCGACTCCGGTGCCGTTATCCAGATCGATCTCGTCGAACCGGGAGAGGACAGCCTGCGGATTCGATCCTGCGAGATGACAAAGAAAAGCCTGCCGAGCACGGCTCTTCGCGTTCTCGTCCGGTATCGCGCCGACCCACGCTTCCGCCGCGGCCGGGTCGATTTTCACCCACTCGCCCAACACCGGAAAAAGTCCCGCAGGGTCTTCCGTCCTACCCCGCTCGACCAGCCAAAGATCAGCCGCCCGTTTCGGCGAGTGTCGAGCGAGGGCTCCGTAGGCGATGTCGGCGATGGGATAACTGTGATAATCAAACTTCCGACCTGTGATGAAATCAACCAGTTCTGCTTCGCTTGCAAGGGAGAGGATCCGTTCGATCTCGTCGAGGATGCGCTCGCTCTCCAGCGGGTCCGAGTGCATGCGCATCTCGGGGAGCCTTCCATGCGCCAGCAGCAGTTCGTCGAGTCGTTCCCTGGCTCCGGCGAAGCTCGCGAAGGGAAGAATACCGAAGGCTCGTGCGAACGCCTCGGAATTGGATCGTTCTTTCAGAGAAGAAGAACTACCGAGAAACGTCACCGCCACTTCCGTTGGCAACGATCCTGCGGAAACCGAAGGGATCTTTCTCCAAATCCCCGCCCCGAACCCGACCCCGAGCGAGGCGACGACCGTGACGATGCTCCAGGCTTTTCGCATGGGGCGATCATGGGAAAAAGTCAGCACCCCGTCAATCCGTCATCATTCGTCAGCATCGCGAAAATCACTCGTCCCCGCCCCACCTTTTCCCGCGACAACCGCGCCGCTTCCTGCTACCTCGTCTGCCGCATGAAGGATATCGACATCGCCCGCGCCGCCACGCTGCAGCCCATCCAGGAAGTCGCCGCGACCATCGGCATCGCACCGGACCACCTCATCCCCTACGGACGGTGGAAGGCGAAGTTCGACCTCGCCGCGCTGCGCGATCTGCCCGAGCGGCCCGACGGCAAGCTCATCCTCGTCACGGCAATCTCGCCGAGCCCTCCGGGCGAGGGCAAAACGACGACGACGGTCGGACTCGGCGACGGTCTGAGCCGACTCGGGAAAAAGGCGATGATCTGCCTGCGCGAGCCGAGCCTCGGTCCCTCTTTCGGGATGAAGGGCGGCGCGACCGGCGGAGGTTATGCCCAGGTCGTGCCGATGGACGAGATCAATCTCCACTTCACCGGCGATTTCCACGCGATCGGCGCGGCGAACAACCTGCTCGCTGCGATGATCGAAAATCATCTCCACTGGGGCAACGCTCTCGATCTCGATCCCCGCCGCATCACCTGGAAACGGGCGATGGATCTGAACGACCGCTCCCTGCGCGAAATCATCACCGGCCTCCAGCACGAGCGCGACTTCACCCGCGAGACGGGCTTCAACATCACGGTGGCGTCGGAGGTGATGGCAATCTTCTGCCTCGCCCAAAACCTCACCGATCTCCGCTACCGCCTCGGACGCATCGTTGTCGGGAAAAACCGCGGAGGACTCGATGTCACCGCCGCCGATCTGAAAGCCCACGGAGCGATGGCGGCGCTGCTCAAGGATGCACTCGCCCCGAATCTGGTCCAATCGATCGAACACACCCCGGCCTTCGTCCACGGCGGCCCCTTTGCGAACATCGCGCACGGCTGCAATTCGGTGATCGCCACGAAGACGGCCCTACAGCTCGCCGATTACGTCGTGACCGAGGCGGGTTTCGGCGCCGATCTCGGGGCGGAGAAGTTTTTCGACATCAAATGCCGTGAGGCCGGACTGACTCCCGCCGCCTCGGTGGTCGTGGCGACGGTGCGGGCGCTGAAGTATCACGGAGGGGTCTCGCTCAAGAAGCTGCCGAAGGAGAATCCCGACGCGGTTGAGCGTGGCTTCGCGAACCTGCGGAGGCACCTCGAGAACCTCGCGAAGTTCGGCGTGCCCACGGTTGTCGCGGTGAATGCATTCGCTTCCGACTTCCCCTCGGAGCGCGAACGACTTTTTGCGCTTTGTCAGGGTTTCGGCGTCCCCTGCGTCCTCGCGACCCACTGGGCCGAGGGCGGCCAAGGCGCGACCGATCTCGCCACCGAGGTCCTCAAGACGATCGAGGGTGAAACGACGAGCCGTTTTGCGCCGCTTTACCCGCTCGAAATGCCGCTGCTCGAAAAGCTGCGCACGATCGCCCGCGAGATCTATCGTGCCGACGACCTTGAGATCGGTTCCTCGCTCGTGAAGGAACTCGCCGCCCTCGATGCGACTCCGGTGGGGCGGTTCCCCGTCTGTATCGCGAAGACGCCCTACAGCTTCAGCGCCGATCCGGAGAATCGCGGCGCGGCGACGGGTTTCAAACTGCCCGTGCGCGAGATCCGCGTCTCGGCGGGCGCGGGATTTGTCGTCGCCATCACCGGCGACCTCATGACCATGCCCGGCCTCCCGAAACATCCCGCCGCGGAGACGATCGATGTGGATGCGGAAGGGAACATTGTGGGCTTGAGTTGAGCGGCAAGGTGGTTTCGACTTTGGGTGAGAAAAAGGGGTGCCCACGGAATTCACGGAAACTCACGGAATCATGGAGTTCCGGCACCTTCGCGATGGTCTTCTCTCGTTCCGTGTCTTCCGTGTGTTTTGATGCCTTCGGCATCTATCTCGGTGTTCTGGAATTCCGTGTGTTCCGTGATGTTCCGTGGGCCGCACCCTTTTCGCTCGATGGTGGGCCTCCTCTGCTTCGCTAGATGGTGAGCTGCCATCTCAGATTTTCAATTTCGTGGATTGCCCTGCGGAGAAAACTGCGACTAAAGTCGCAGCCACATTCTTCCCTCAACCCATGACCGGCACCCTTCTCATCGCCACGCACAACGCCCACAAGACCGGCGAGATGCGCGCCATTCTCGCGGATCATTTCGAGACGATCACCGATCTCACCTCGCTGCCGGGGATGACGCCGCCGGAGGAGACCGGCACGACTTTCGCGGAGAACTCGGCGATCAAGGCCCTCGCCGCGAGCCGGGCCATGCCGGAGGCCTTCGTCCTTGCCGACGATTCGGGACTCGAGGTCGACGCCCTCGGCGGCGCGCCCGGTGTCTATTCGTCGCGTTATTCGGGCGAGGACGCGACCGATGCCTCGAATCGCGTCAAGCTCCTCGCCGAGCTCACCCGTCCCGAACTCGCCGCAGCCCCGCGCACGGCCCGCTTTCGTTGTGTCGTCACCATTGCCAAGGGTGGCGAGGTCCTCGCTTCCTTCGAAGGTGCGGTCGAGGGTCGTATCGCCGACGGGGAGACCGGCACGGGCGGCTTCGGCTACGACTCTCTGTTCATTCCTGACGGCCACGAAGCCTCCTTCGGCGAGTTGCCCGAATCGGTGAAAAACGGCATGAGCCACCGCGCGCGGGCTCTGGAGAAGTTCCGCGAGTGGCTGGCCCGGGATTGACGAACCGGGCTCGGGCATGTTCCTTGCAGGCCCTTCAATCCTGGCCATGAAATCCCCTGCCGAACAACTCCAACTTCTCACCCGCGGCACCGCCCGCGTCCTCAGCGAGGGCGAACTGCTCAAAAAGCTCGAGCGCGGCACGCCCCTGCGGGCCAAGCTCGGAGTCGATCCGACCTCGCCGGATCTGCACCTCGGTCACAGCGTCGTCCTGGAGAAATTGCGCCAATTCCAGGAACTCGGGCACCAAGCCGTGCTCATCATCGGCGATTTCACCGCCCAGATCGGCGATCCCACGGGACGCTCGAAGACGCGTCCACCGCTCTCGCGTGACGAGATCCTCGCGAACGCGCAAACCTACACCGAACAGGCCTTCCGCATCCTCGACCGCGCCAAGACCGAGGTCGTCTTCAACGGCGAGTGGTTCAACAAGATGTCTTTCTCCGAGGTGATCCAGTTGAACGCCCGCGTCACGATGCAGCAGATGTTGCAGCGCGAGGATTTCAAAAACCGCATCGCGAACGACCAGGAGGTGCGCCTCCACGAGATCCAATACCCCATCGTGCAGGGCTGGGATTCCGTCGTCGTCCGCGCCGATGTCGAGCTCGGCGGCACCGACCAGCTTTTCAACATCCTCGTCGGCCGCGATCTCCAGAAAACCGAAGGCATGGAACCCCAGGTGGTGATGTGCCTGCCCATCCTCGAAGGACTCGACGGCGTCCAGAAGATGAGCAAGAGCCTCCACAACTACGTCGGCATCTCCGAGGCGCCCGGCGAAATGTTCGGCAAGCTCATGAGCATCTCGGACGAGCTCATGGCGCGCTACTCCGTTTTGTTGCTCGGTCAGGAAATCGATCCCTCGGTCCACCCGATGGAGTCGAAGAAGTCCCTCGCCGCCGCCCTCGTCGCCCGTTACCACTCCGACGCCGATGCTACTGCCGCCCGAGAAAACTGGGACGCGATGTTCAGCCGCAAGGATCTCGCCTCGATCGAGCTGCCCGAGTTCCGCGTGGGCGAGCGCCGCGATCTGCTCGGAGTCGTCGGCGAGGCCTATGAGACAATTTTCTCCGAACCGAAATCGGGATCCGACGTGCGCCGCCTCATCCAGCAGGGCAGCGTGCAACTCGACGGCGAGAAGCTCACCGATCCCAAAGCCGAGCCGGCCTGGACGGCGGGACAGGTGCTGAAGCTCGACAAGAAGCGCAGCGTTCGCATCGCGGGCTGAGTCGAGTCGTTCTGGACCATCGCCCGCCGATCGCGTAGACTCGCGTCCATGCAGACCTCCGTCATCGTCAGCGTGATCGGCCCCGATCGTCCGGGCCTGATCGACCGGCTTTCCTCCGTCATCGTCCAAGCCGGTGGCAACTGGGAGGGCAGCCGCATGCTCCGACTCGCGGGACAATTCGCCGGGATCGTCCAGGTCGTCGTCGATGACTCCGCCCTCCCCGCGCTCGAGAGCGCGCTCGCCGAACTCGATGCCGGCGGCCTGCAATCGCGCCTCCATCGCGCGGGAAGTCCGGCCGAGGAAATCGTCACCGGACGTCTCTACGACCTCGAAGTGGTGGGTCAGGACCGCCAGGGCATCGTCAGCGCCATCGCCGGAGCCCTCGCCCGCCTCGGCGTGAACGTCCTCGAACTCGCGACCGATTGCGGCGAAGCCCCTTGGTCGGGCGAACGTCTTTTCAAAACCCACGCCCGCCTCCACGCCCCCGAGTCCCTCGATCCAGGTGCTCTGCGCGAAGCGGTCGAGGAGATCGCGCACGATCTGATGGTGGAGTTGAGTGTGGCGGAGGGGTGAGAAACCGCAGCCCTTCGTCTCCACCTTTTGTGTGAGAGCGTCCCGGAGGGACGAAAGAGAGCCGGGGCCGGACCGAGCGAAACGAGGGGAGCCCCCGGAGTATCCGATTCTATAAACAAGGCGCCCCGGAGGGGCGCGAGAGGCGGCGGGATCGCGGTTTCGACGATCGAGCGCCTCTCCCGCCCTTCCAGGGCAGAACTGGAAACGAATCATTCATTCCGGTGGTTCCGCTCGTTCCTCGCTGCACCACCGGCTTCCTTCTTTCGCCCCTCTGGGGCTCTTTCACGAACCCAAGCAAGGGAAGCTGCCATGAACCGTCAAGCCGCACGGCTCAGCCGCGACGAGAGGAAAATCACGGTGATCCCTAACAAACCCACCGCGATCGCAAGACGCCACCAGGCCAACCGCGACTGCGGCGCGAAGGCGAGCTCGAGATTCAGCGGCGCGTTCTCCGCGACCTGGAGGGGGCGCTCGAAGCGGTAGACCAAACCCTCCGACGGCAGGACCAATCCCATCGGCCGCGCGACGGTTTCGGTGCCCTGCTGCTGGCGCACGATCTTGCCGGCGATGCGCTGGAGGCTCGCGTTCTCGTCGCTGCTGTTGCCCTGGAGCAATTGCGGCAATTCCTCAGGACGGTAATTCAGGTCGCCCTCGTTCAAGACACGATTGAAAGCGGCCCCCTGCTTGAGTTGCTCGTTCACGACCGAATCGCCCCCGCCGCTCTCGTGATCGAGGACGAGTCGCTGGCGACGGGTGTTCAGTCCCACGACAGCCTGCTGGGTGCGCAGGTTTTCGAGTTGCACGCGGGCATCCTCGTTCGAGGCCTGGTCGATCGCGAAGCCGTTCGCGACACTGCTGAGCGCCTTGCTCGCCCCCGAGTTGTCACCATCTTGGATCAAGGCGTTCGCCTGATCCAACAGGGCGGTGGCGCGGCGATTCTGATCGGCGCGCTGGGCCTGCGATTCGGAGAGGTAGCGGGTGCGATCGAAGAGGCCGCGTTGCTCGGTCGCGCGCGGCTCGAGATCGCCCTCCTCGTGGGTCAGTTCCATGCCCGGAGGCAGGATGACATCCCAGACGAGATTCTCCATCGGCACACCGAGGGAGGGACTCGCGAGATCGACCCGACCGGGTTTCGCTCCCGACAGGGCAGCGGGCACGACATAGGCAAATCGCACCTCCGCGGTGCGGTCATCGGTGCCCGGCAAAATGAAGAACTGCCACGCATCCCCTTCGCGCACAAAGTGGACGCTCTCGCCATTCACGAAGAGATGGAAGAGCTCGCCGCCCTTCGGCAACCCGACGGTGAGGCTGCCGCGCTGCACGACCTCGACGGTGAGATCGACGGAAGTGAGTTCATCGCCCGCCGGTGAAAGCAGGGTCGTGATCTGGCCTCCGGAGACGCGGAGCTTCAGCGCCTCGGCGAGGGAGTGTCGTTTCGCTTCGATCACCGCCGGCTCCTGGGGTGTCGCGGCGCGCAAGGTGATCGCGGGAGCGGAGCGGTCGCCCGCCGCCTCGCGCAGGGGCGAGGGAACGGCGCTCCATTCGGTGCTCTGCCAGCCGGCGGGAAGACTGCGAGTGGAAAGTTCCAGTCGTCCAGCGGAACGCACCGCGTAGAAGTAGGCGGGTTGGCGCACCGCCGGAAACCCGGCCGGAGTGAGCGACTCGGTCCCGCCTTCGCGCTCGCCGCGGCGCTCGTATTCAAGGGAGACACGCGCCTCGCCGATGAGACGTCGCTGGAAGCGGATGTCCCATTCATCGGAGTCCGGCGCCACCCTGACCAAATCCCCCACGCCCGGTCCGCTCGCGCGCAGCGTTTTCGCCTCTTCCTCGCCGAGACCGGGGATGCGCACGCGCAGGTCGCGGATCGCGGCGTTTTCAATCTTCAGCAAGGCGGTGAGGGCGGTGCGGGTCTGACCCTCGCGCAGGGTCACGGCGTGGAGGATTTGCCCGGTGATCCAGGGATCGAGCTTTTCCACACCGAGGGTGAGGGTCCAGTCCTTCTGGAGCAGGCGATAGGCGAGAGCGTCTTTCGCATCGCCGCCGATCTCGCGGGGATCGACTTCGGAAAGATTCGTTCGCTCGGCGGTGCGGAGGCGAATGCCCTCGGCCGGACGCACCACCAGTTCACCCGACTGACGCGAGGCTTCCTTGAGGGTAAGGTTGGGAACTTTCCAGTCCTCCTCGCCGGTCGGGGTCGTCCCCGCGAGCGTGATCGAAAAAGTCTGTGCTCCGAGGGTGCGACCGTTGAGATGCAGCACCACCTCGCGCGCACCGTCTTCGCCGACCTCGGCCCAGTCGCGCAGAGCCGACCCGCTCAGCGATTCGACTTCGAATCCTTCGGGCAAGGCGAAACCGAGCTGGAACAAACCGGCCCGCGTGATCTCCACCCCGAGTTCGACGGAAAGGACGATGCGTTCCTCACCGAAAGACAAGACCTGGCGGCTCGTCGTGCGGACCTCGGGCGCGACTGGATTGATCTTGGCGACGAGCTTGCCCTCTTCCGCGCCGTAGCGATAAACCCGATGGAGGAGGATGCCCTCGCCGGGCAGGAGCGCGGCATCGAAGTCGCCGGGATTCACCTCGGACATGCCCGTGGCGGTCGCGTTTTCGGGCTGGGCATCGGGACCGAAGGCGAGGGCCGCGAGTCCGACTTCGCCGGCCGCTCCGGTGACCCGGATCGGGGAGATCTCGAGTTCGGTCGGCAAAGCCGCGAGCCCGCGTTGCGTCGTCACGAGCACCTCGAAGGGCGCGGTCTGCGGTGGCTCGATCGCGAGGGAAAGCGCTCCGGCCTCGGCGTCGAACTGCCACGATCCGATCGGACCGGTCACCTCGCTGACGGTGAGACCGGCGGGAACGCGGAGATCGAGTGACGAGACGCGCCCCTGGGCCGGACGGATGCGGAAGCGGTGTTTCCCATCGAGCACTCCGGGACCGGGCAGGAAAAGCTGGTCGGCTTCGACGTAGAAGAGCGTCTTTTCCGAGGCGAGGTCGCGGGATTTTGGTCGTAATGTTAGGGTAGGCACATTCCCCGGCGAGAGGAGGATCACAGCGCCGCTTTCGTTGGCCGCGAGGCCGGCGAGCGGACTGGTGCGGACGGTCCTGTCGGTCTGGAATTCCCAACCCGGTCGATCGTGGCGAACTTCAATCTGGGAGAACGCGGCAAGTCCGGTGGGCAGATCAACACCCGCCGAAGGATCGGGCGCGGGGATTTCGTAGGAGAAGGTGGCGGTCAGTTCGACCTCGGGAGCGGCGGGTGTCGTCGCGCCCGCGATCGTCACGAGATAAGCGGGATTGCCTCCCTCCGCGGCACCGCGCGTGAGATTGAGTCCCGCGCCTTCGAAGGAGGTGAGCACCGCCGGGGCGTTCAGAAGGAGGAAAGTGTCACCCGGCTTTCCCGAATAGATTCCCGTGGCGGTGACGCGCAGTTTGGCTTCGCCGTGGCGCAGCGCGACTTTCTGCTCCATCGACTTGGCGGTGGAGAATCCACCCGCTGCGACCTGGGCCTGGATGGGGGTATTGGTCAGGGTCAGGAAGAACCCGGCGAGGAGGACGGAGGCCACGGCCGCACCTTCACCACCGGCGAGCGGCTTGGCCTTTTTCGGGCGATCCTTCCACGCATCGCGGGCGCGGGGCCAGAGCCAGCCGAAGGCGAGGAGCACGGCGAGCGATCCGTAGAACCATTCCTCGCTCCCCCGTTGCCAGAGCAAACCACCGAGCACGGCGGCGACGCCGAGCAGCACGAGCGACGCCTGGGCACGGGTTCTGCCAACGAGCACGACAACGAAACCCGCCGCCAGAAGCGCGAGTCCCGGCCAGGAAAGATCCGCCTGCCAGGCCGGCACTGATTTCACGACGAGCTCGACCGGCTCGCCTGCGGGCAGGAGCGGCAGGCTGATGCGGAGCGGAGCGGTGGTCTCGAATCGGTTCGCCGCGGAGAGGGCCGCCGCCACCGCGAGCACCGTCGCCGCGAACAGCGCGAGCAATCCCGCGAAACGCCGCAGACCTTTGGGTGATCGTGTCAGGGCCACGCCTCCGATGGCGAGGACCACGATCGCGCAGAGGATCCCGAGTCCGCGACGCACGATGCCGGAGAATCCCGTCGCGACCCGCACCGGCTGCGGCGGAGCGACCGTGCCGCCGACGGGATAAAGCGCCTGCTTTTCATCCCCGGCGAGCGACCATTCGGTCTTCAGCACCGTCGCATCGACGCGCGGCAGGGAGAGGGTGAACGAACCCGTCTCGTCCGCGGATCGACCGAGACGCAGACGCACCTCGATCGGAGTGTCCGGATCGATCGAACCGGGGAGCGGAATGCGCGTGACCTCGCCGTCCTGGCGGGCATTGACGGTGACGCCGCCCACCGAGACGGACCAGAGGCCCTTCGGATCGGGGAGCCGCAGATCGAGGGCGCTGCGGGCGCGCGACTTCACGAAATAGACGAGATCGGTGACCGCCTCGCCCTTTTCCGAGACCCGCGTCACCGCCTCGGCGAACTCGACGACCTGGGGCACGGTCGTGCCCGGCTCGAACCAACCGATCGTGAAATTCAATTCGAAGGGACGACCCGTGTATTGCCAGACGCCCTGCGAAGGCGCGGCGGCGAGAAGTCGGAACTCGGCGGGCAACTCGAGCGGATCGAGGGCGAGGAGTTCGGGCGATACCTTGGTCTCGGTGATTTTCACCTGACCAGGACTGACGACCTCGATATAGCCGCGCTCATCGGCGACGCCGAGCGGGGCGACACGTCCGGCCGCGAGAGGACCGCCGGCATTCGGGATCGTCTCCTCGAAGGTGACGAGGAGGGTGCTCGGTCCGATCACGGGCTGGTGCAGTGAGACGATCAGCTTGTCGCCCTCGCGACGCCACGTCCTGACATTCTGCCCTTCGACCGCCGGATTCGCGACATCGGCGGGCACTGCGATCTCCCATTCGGAAACGGGCGCACCGGTCACGAAGTAATTGATCACCACGCTCGCGCGGGCCGCGCCTTCGGAGAGCGCGTAGAGGTGGAAGACGTCGGCCGAGACGCTCTTTTCGAGGGGCTCGACCTTCATCGTCGCGCTCCATCCCGGTTCGCGGATACGGAAGGCCTGCTGCAGTCGCGGGGTCGGTTTTGGGAAATAGGAGAGCGGCTTTTCCACGAGCAGATCCGAGCTCTCCGTCGTGACGCGGAAGCCGTGCGCTCCGGCCACGCCGATGTCACCGCGCACCGACTTCGCCTCGGGATATTCGAGCCGCGGCAGCACCCAGCTCCCGGCGACGGCGGCTTCGTTCTTTTCAAAGACCAAACTGACGAGCTGGCGTCCCGTGACCTCGCCGCCGAAGAGCAGGGTGAGCTTTTTGCGACCGTTGACCGCCTCGGCCGCGACGAGGAAATCCGCGAGCGAGGATCCCGTCGCGGTCACGAGTGAATAGTCCTCGGGAAACTCGACGATCCATTCGCGGATTGGCGCTTCGCGGATGTCGAGCTCGAGATCGGCGGAAAGACGGCGCTCGGTCTCGGTGACTTCGTAGGTGACGAGTTGCGAGACGCCCACCTCGGGCTGGACGCGGTCGGCGTTGACGCTCAGTCCGTACTCCGCCGAGGGAAAGCGATAGACAAAGATCTGGCGGGCCTCCAGCGCGGTGCCGGGGAACTGCTCGGGCGAGAGCTGGGCGAGTCCCTCAGTCGTTGCGGGATCGAGGCGCACCGAACCAACATTGGCGAGACGCAGGTGCCCCGAGTGACGCACCGCCTCCCGCGGTGTCAGCCTTACGAGCTCCGCCTTCACCGGGAAGGCGTCGAGTGGTGTCTGCGTGCGGACCGAGAGCGACGTATCGGCGGTGAGGGCGCGCCCTAACGAAACCTCCAAACGCCGCGCTCCGTCGGCGTCGGTCACCACCTTCCACGAGGTGAGGCCCGCTCCCTCGACCGAGACCACTTCACCTTCGCCCGCGAGGTCGAGGACGAGGCTCGCGATTTCGCCCTGGAGGACGCGGTAGTCGATGCGGTGATCCTGGCGCAGCAATCCCGCGCCGAGCGTCGCCTCAACGAGGGCACTGGTGGTGAAAAAGAGTTTCCCCTCAGTCGCGGGACGACCGGGCTTCCAGGCGAGGCGGGTCTGGCCTCCACCAGGGAGGAAGCCGAGCCAGTTGCCTTCGCGGAATTCCGGCGCGAGCTCGCCCGCGGCGCCGGAGAATTCCGATTCTTTGGCGAAACCCGTGAGCGTCAGCGGCGTCACCGCGGCCGAACCCACCGTGAAGTCGAGGCGACGCCAGGGACCGTCTTCGGTCACGGCGGCGACGAAGCTTAGCTCGAGCGGAAAGGTCCCGGCGGCCGGATAGGACAACCGCAACGAGGGAGCCCCATTGACCTCGGCGAGGACGAGACGCGCCGGGCCCACGGGCGGGTTGGCGAGGGCGGCGTTGCCACCGAGGACGGTCAGGGACGCTCCCGCCTCGTTGACCTTTACCGTGCCGCGCAGGACAAAGTCCGCCGTCTTGCCCGATCCATCGAGCTTCCCGGTGAGGGTGACGTTTTCCAATTCGATCGGCTCCGGCGCGAGGCCCGACCGGTTCACCTGCACGGCGAGCTTTCCTCCCGTCGTCGTCTGATAGCGGAGGGCTTTGGTACCCACGTCAGGATTCCCGATCGGGAGAAATCCCTCTGCCGCGACGACGCGGCCCGCCGTGCCTCCGGCGAAGGCGAGGGCGACGACGGAGTGAAAGGAGGCCGTCTCCTTCCCGTCCGGGGCAAAGTGGGTCAGCTCGACCGCAGCCGGGATCGCAGTGAAGCGATCCGATTCGAGCCGAACGCCGAACCGTTGCGTCTCCGCCTCGGGAGTTTTCATTGCAACTTCGAGAACGCGGGATCCGTCACCTTCCTGACGAACCGCCCACGATGCGACTGAGTCGTCCGCGATCGAGACGACGCGATCCGTCCCGCGCAGTCCGATACGGTAGCGCGAGCCGTCGCCTTGGAGCTTCGCGATGTCGATGACCGCATACGTCACGACACGCTCACGATCGACCGTCGCGGTGCTTTCGACGCGGACCGTGTAGAAGAGCGGCGGTTTGGCCGGCTCGCGCCGCGTCTCGATAATGATCTGGCCCGAGGCATCGGCGGTGACAGCGGGTTGGGGTTCCTGGGCCTGCAGCGCCGGGAAGAGGAGCAAGACGAGGGACCAAAGAGGGTGGAGTCGGGGGTTCATGAGGGTTGGGTGGGGAAAAGGGTTCCAGAGAGAAGAAGGTTTGGACCACGGATGGACACGGATTTTCACGGATTGGAAGCGGGTTGGAACCTCTCTGAATGTTTGTCAGGATCCGTGTACATCCGTGTCAATCCGTGGTCGAACCTCTGGTTTAGAAATTCGTTGACTTGCCTTCCAATCCGCGCGCCTGCTCGATCATCGTCCGCAGTTCCTTCACGCGCTCGCTCTCGGGCAAGGCCGCCGCTAGTCTCGCGAGTTCACCGAGATCCACGACATCACCGACCGGACCACCGGACAGTTTCGCGGCGAACTGCGAGGCCACCGTGGCGAGGAGGATCGCGTCGCCGCCCTGCTCCGGAGCCGGAGCCGACCCGAGGTGCGGGAGGGACCAGCGGCGCTCGATCATCTCGCCGCTTTCCAGATCGCGGAAGCGCACCGAGACCGATCCAAGGTCGCCTTCGCCCGTAGGATCGGGCTCGACCTGATAGACGGCCACGCCCGCCTCGGCTGCGGCGAGTTCGGCGGCGTCGACGGCGTCGTTGCGGAAGTCCTCGGTGGCGAGGCGGTGTTTCTCGAAGCCGAGCAGCTTGTAGGATTTCACGCGGTCGGGATTGAACTCGACCTGCACCTTCACGTTCTTCGCGGCGGGACGCAGGGCTCCGGCGATCTGTTCGGCAAAGGCCTCGCCCGCGTCCTCGGGACGGTCGAGCAGGTAATACCGTCCGTCACCCTTGCGGGTGAGCGCCTCGAGGATCTCATCGTTGAGCCCCTCGGCTCCGAAGCCGGCCGCGTCGAAGGCGATCCCGGCCTCGCGCATCATTTCGACACGGGCACCGAGGCTCTCGGCCTTGGCGTCGCCGAGATTCGCAGCGCCGTCGGTGAGGAGGACGATGCGGTTTTGTGCGTTCGCTTCCTGATGCTCGCGGGCCTTTTCGAAGGCGAGTTCCAGGGCCGCCCCGAGGTTGGTGCCTCCCTCGCTCGGCAAAGCCGCGACGGTCTCGGCGAGTTTCATCGCTTCGTTGCCCGCCACCGCATCAGCGACCAGGCGCGGTTGGCGGGCGAAGGAGACGAGGGTGATGCGGTCGTTCTCGCCTAACAAACCTGCCAAAGTCGCTACCGCGCGGGTCAGCGTGGCGCGGCGGTCGGGACGCTCCATTGAACCCGAGCTGTCGAGGAGCAGGGTCAGGCGCAGGGGCGTGCCCGAGGAACGTCCCGCTTCGGCGGTGCGCAGGGCGATGCGGACGAGGTTGCGCTGCTGCAGGAAGGGATGCGCGCCCTGGTCGATGCGGCAGGAGACGCGCTCGTCCATCGAAGGGACCGGATCCCCGTAGTCGAAGGCGTTGACGAATTCCTCGATGCGGATCTTCTCCGCCTCGGGCCATTTGCCGGACGCGAGGGCGGCCTTGGCGAGTTGGAAGGAGACGTCGCTGACGTGGAGCGAGAAGGTCGAGAAAGGCTCGGCGGAGGGAGAGGTTTCGGCTAGGGCGGCGGGGGTGGGTTTAGGCGCTTCGTTGAGGACGGCCGAATAGATAGAGTTTGTTTGGTCGGCTGGATCAATTGGAATAGGTCGATATTTTACATTGAATCCTCCATTTGGATCACTGGCTGTTGCAAAATAATGGTTCGTATCGCTGTCGCCGGCACTAGTGGCAGGACCATCAGTTACTTCGCCAACATCGTAAAATGTAGCGAAACGAATCTTATCAACAGCAGGGACGTGGCTGTTGGCCGAGCCATACCACGCGGTTCCATTCGCATCCGCCGGAACATTTGGGTTTGCAGGGGCAGAACCACCGCCTACGACCCGAGGAACAACCTGACGCAATTGTTCAGGGTTCAAGGTGGTACCAACCTGCGGCGTCAGCGCCATGATGTCCGCCACCGACTTGTCCGCCTCGGATCCAGCGTCTTCAAACCCGCCCATCCGCATCGTTGGACCGTCTTTCATCGGATCCATCACGCTCATGGAAACGGATTTGGAAATCCCTAGAAGCGGAACGTCAACACTGCTAGTGGAGAATGAACTGGTCGCGGCAACGGACACACTGTTCTTCTGAAACTCCCCTTTGCTTTCGTTTTCCGCCAGCCTCTTCCGTTCCACCGCCACCACCTCGCCTCCCTGCGCAAGCGACTCCTCCATCGACTTCTCCACTGCCACCGAACGCCCCATCCGCGACACATCACCTTCCTGCCCCGCCGCGACGCCGCTGCCAGCCGAGCGGCTCAGGGCGTCCAGTTTGGCGGGAGATTCATTGCCAAACCCTTCGCGTCTTTCCTGACCGCTGACTCCGGCAATCATTCCCCCGCTCCCGAGCGAGAGGGACTTCTTCGCAGCGTTGACCTTGGCTTCGACACCTCCGTTGACCTGCAGGTCACCGGTGAAATTCAGATTTCCTCCAGCGCTCGGTGCGCTCTGCGGAGCATCGGTTTTCTGTTTTTGATCGATGACGCCATCGGCCTCGACCACCTCGTCGCTCAAGCCGAGGGCAGTGGTTCCTCCGTTGAGCGCGAGCGTGCCGGCGCCCAACTTCGTCAACCGCGGTTCCGGGTCCGCCACGGTCGGGCCGGAGACGGGGGCGGCTGCTAAGGGCTTGGGGCTGGCGGCGAGTGCGGGAGTATTGGCAGTTCGTGCGTGGCCGAGTGTCACGGCGCCGAAATCATCAGCCTTTCCCGCATTCCGGGACATCTCCCGAACGGCCAATTCGCTCTCGGAAATATTGAGATTGTCCATCACCGGCTTCTCGTCGGACTTGGGCACATCAATGGCGACGACCTGACCGTGGCCCCTCTTACCTAACTCCCTCCCTCCTGCGGCAGGCGCACCGGCAGCCAGCTCGGGACTGGTGATCGCGAGGGCACCACCGCCAACACTGATTTCCGTGCCGCCGGTATAGGTGTTCTCGCCGCCCAAGGCGGAAGCCACCGGCATTTCTGCGGCGGGTGGGCTCTCCACAACGCGTCCGTCAAAGCCTCCGCCAACGCGAACATTCGTGTAACTGTTTCCCGAAGCGTTAACTGACAACCTCGTTGGCGAATTCGGATCGATACCCAGGGCGATGTCACCACCGGCTCCGATGGCCGCCGTTCCATTCAATGCGGCGATTTGGCCCGGTTTATCCACCACCATCGGCTCGGAGGGAGGCGCGGTGGTTGCTGATGTCGTGACGGGAGGGCGGATCGCTTGGTCGGCGAGAGCCAATTCCGTCGCTTCGAGATCTGCGTCCGCCTTCGTGGCAGATTGTCCCGGGTAGTGGTTCCATTCGTTCTGCGCGGGCTGGAATCGACGCAGTTCCGAGTTGATTTCACCTCCATCAATAGGACTGCTTCCAGACCGCATGCCCGCGGAGCTACTCGATGCGGTCAGGTCGATTATTCCAGGCCTTTCGTCTTCCACGGTTTGCGCATGGGTCGAATTCTGCGCCCCATCACGGAAGTACCACTCGTTGTATTTTTCGGAGGCCTCGCTGTTTTCGCCGTAAGCAAAACCGCTCTCTACAGACTTTCTCTCCAGCCTCATCTGGACTCCCGGAAGCGAGGAAAACAGCAGCGCAAGAAACAGCCCCAAAATCGCGACAATTGCGACCGCCACGGTGAGACGGGACATCAGGGCGGATCTCTTCCGCGGCGTCGACATCACCACCACCTTCTCCTCTCTCGCCGTCTCTCCTTCGAGGCGCGCCAGCACTGCCCCGCGTCGCTCCGGCGCAAGCTTCCAGTCTCCCTGGTCTTCCCCGCTCTCGCCCGACGCCACCTCATGCAGCATCTGATGCATCACTTCCAGCCGCTTCCGATACAAACCCAGTTCGGGCCGCTCCGCGATGAGGCGTTCGAGTTCATCGCGCTCGAAGTCCGAGGCTTCGCCGAGGACGAGGGCGGTGAGCCGCGCCTCGAGCTCGGGCTCGATCCAGGGGTGGAGGGCTTCGTTGCCGTCTTCCGTTTTCATGAGATTCCGTCGATGCCGAGGTGGCGCAGCTTGTCGGCGAGCTGCTTGAGGATGTGGTGGAGCCGGTAGCCGACGTTGCCGATGCTCATCTCCGTCCGCTCGGCGATCTCGCGGTAACGGAGGTCTTCGAAATACTTCAACTGGACGAGACGCCGGTCGGCTTCCTCGAGTTCGGCGAGGAGGAGTCGCAGAAAGCCCGCCGCCTCGAGACGCTGGAGCACTTCCTCGGGCGTGTCATCCTCGGACGAAGCGGCCGCGACGCTCTTTTCATCGCCCCCGACCTCGCGCCGTCCGTCGCGCTGGTGGTTGTAGGAACGGTTCCGCACACTGCGGAAAAGCCAGGCCCGCGGATTGTCGACGCCTTCCCAATTCGCGTGGAGTTGCAGAAAGACCTCCTGCACGATCTCCTCGGCGATGGCGCGGCGACCGGTGAGGGAAAAGGCGTAACGCAACAGGGGCGTCTCCTCGCTCTCGAAGAGGGCGAGCAGGTCCGGCTTCACTACAGCACCCGCGTTTTCGTTCTGAGTCGGCGAGGGCATGAAGGGAAGCAGGGCGGGATCCGGCTGTGCGTGAAAGGGGGTCATGGCCGGGAGAAAGGATCTCTCCTCAATAGGCAGGACACGCGGGGAGAAGGTTTCTTGGAAAAATGTCGAAAAAAGTTTTCATCCCGTCTTCAAGGTAGCATCTGTAGCCGGCCTCACCGAGGCCGGGAGGGGCGTTCTTCCATCGATGATCGCCCATCCCGGGGTCAGTGACCCCGGCTACAGGCGAAGGTGACCTCGCACTCCCGGGCGGTGGAAAGCGACAGGGCAAGGAAGGGGATCAGAGAACAGAGGGTTTGTTTCATGCCCCCACCCTATCGGATCGCCCGACCGATGGGGAGCGCGGAGTTGTCAGATTTTCGTAAGGGCGGGAGCGGACCGGCACCCTACTCCTCCGCCAATTTCTCCTTCAACCGCGCCACCTGCGCCGCGACCGCCTTGGCGGCGAAGTCGGGATGCCGCTCGCGGAGCGCTTCATAGAGTTTCAAGGCCTGGAGATGTTTCGATTTGGCCTCTTCCTTTCTCCCGGCCTTGTCGAGATCCTCCGCCTCGCGCCCCCGCAGATAGGCGGCATACCAGATCTCCTCGGCCCCGCTCAGATCCGTCTTCTTGGGAAAAACCCCGATGAGGACGGAGCCTCCCTCGACTCGGTAGTCGCATCCGGCGACGCTGGCCGTGTAGCGGATCGCCTCGATAAGAGGCACATTCGCGAGACGAAGCGTGACCGGCTTTTGCGCGAGCGATTCTGGGCTCATGTGCCAATAGCGGATGTCGAGGCCGCGCTGCGACTCGGGCTGACTTTGATCGTGCTCGATGCTTGCTTTTTTCAGCATCTCGATCGCCTCCAGCAGCGGCGTCTCCTGGAATACCAGCGAGGGCAAAATGATGGACCTCACTTTCTCAAGGGCCGGTATGGGAACGGGACCGGGAAAAAGCGATCCTCCGAGACCCGTCCGTTCCTCGCCGGGAAGTCCGGTCGTTTCTCTCGCGGGAAGCGGCTCTCCGGCAGGATCAACGACAAGGGCGGTGATCAACCTGGTGCGCCAAGTTGTTTCCCCGAGCCGTTCCTCGAAGGCGGCGGTGCCGCCGGAAAAGACGGCGATCTTCGTCTCGCTAATGATCTGGGGATCCGCACCAGCGCGGCCTTGGAGGAGTGTCAGGGTCATTTCGACGGTGGAGGCGTCGGCGGAGATGACGGGGACGTTCCGCGTGAGCGCGTCTCCCGCCCATGACTCCGTGGCGTCGCCCGATTTCGCGGAAAGCTGGGAGGCCGGGCGCACCGTGCCGAGATCAGCGCCCCGAACGCGTTTGATCAGGGAATCGACCTGCTCCGCGTTCGTGAAAATGCGGGTCGAAACGAGGGCGGGGTTGACCGGTTCGACCACGGCGGCCTCATCGACAATACGCGCACCGGAATCGGGATCACCTTTCGGGCCCGTCGTGGCGGCCGCGTCGTCGGCAAGGAGCGGTTTGCGGGTCTCGAGGATTTGATAGGTGAGAAAGACCTGCGCGAAACCCTTCTTCAACTCCGCTTCAAAGAGCGTTTCGAGGCGCAGGATCTTCGCCGCATCCGCCTTCACGAAGACGCGCGAGGTGGCTGGATCGTAGGCGATGCTTTCTTCTTTCCCGAAGGTGATGCCCTCGGCGGCGAGTCGCTCGCGCGGATCGATCACGGCCTTCGTGATGGGTTCCTGAAAGAAGGAAGGAGGGGCGAGGAGATCGCGGACAATGAGGAGACCGGGCTCCTCTGCCGCCATGCAAGCAGTCGCGGCGAAGAGGCTGGCAAGGAGCAACGCGCGGATCTTCATTTCCCGCGAGACTATCGAAAGGTCGTCGGAGTGTCGATGGGGAAATGTGGTTTCGGCTTCAGCCGCAATTGCTGAAACGGATTCGGCTAATCCATTCTCCGTAGCACTGCGAAGGACGAAAGCCGAAACCACATTCTTTGTCACAACCGGGGCTGTCTTGGATCAATCATCGATGACACCCGAACCGCACGATGGACGCGCCCCTACCCGCCACCGATCCCCTCCCCTTTCCCGAACCGGCACGGGCGCGTCGCTGGCCGGCGGCGATCACCTCGGTTCTGACGGCGCTCGTGGTGAATGTGCTGATCCTCGCATCGTTCCTCTTCGTGATTGTTCACGAGAGACGCGGGACGCCTCCAACGATTTTCGCGACGACCATCCCCGTCAGTCCCACACCTCCGGTCGATCCGCCCAAACCGGATTATCCCCAACCGTCGGCCCCGAGCGGAGGCGCGCCCGCCTCCTTCAATATCACGATCGCTTCTTCGTCGATGAGCGCCCTTTCCCTCACGCTCTCCGACGTGCCCTCTTTCGACAACGGAGTGACCGGTCTCGAGGGTATCGGGAGCAGCTTCGGCAGCGGTTTCGGAAATGGCGGCACGGGCACGGTTGGAGCCTCGATGAAGGTCGGCAAGATCACGGTGAAGGCAAAGACCCTCGGGCTCATCCTCGACGTCTCGGGGAGCATGGAGAGTTACCTGCCCAAGGTGAAACGCGATGTGCGCAAGGCCTTCAAGGATGCCAAGACGGTGGAGGTGGTGGGTTGCCGGGTCGATAGTAAGGAACCGGCGGCCACAGACCGTGGGGAAATGCGCCGGATCAAACTCAAGAGTGAGGCCAAATCCGTGATCGAGGCGGTGGAGATGCTCGTCGGTGACGGCCGGGCCGATGCGATCTATTGGTTCTCCGATTTGCAGGACGGCGAATCCGAAGCCGGACTCGCCCGTTTGCGCGATCTGCTGAAGCTTGAGCGAGGGAAGGCGCGGGCCGTGAAGTTCTACATCCGCTCCCTCGGACAGGAGCCCTCACCAGAGCTGGCCGCCATCGTCAAGGCGAGCGGCGGCGCGGTGCAGGCAGGGGAAAAGGGCGAGTGACCTCCTTTACCCTTCACTCCACCGACCGCCCTAACAAACGCGTCACATCCTCGTCGAGGAGATAACCGCCTTCGCGCAGCACGATGAGGGTCGCGGCGACGGCATCGAGATAGGCGCCGCGATCGGGATAGAGCTCCTCGAGCGAGGGGCGTGGATCGCCCTTGGCCTCGCGTTCCGCTTTCGTCTCCGCGAAGGGAAACCACGCTCCCTGCAATCCGGCGAGGACTCCGCCTGCACCGTAGGCGTCGTCACGCAGGTTCCATCCCGTCGCGGTGCCGCGGGGCGCAGTGATCTCGGGCAGGGTGATGGCGGCCTGTTCGTTGCCGTTCCCATCAACGGCGGGAACGAGCGTGACGTAGGGCTCGGCCGTCTTCGGAGGCACGTGATCGGCGATGCCTTCGCCCTCCCAACGCGGCCCCGGATCGAGGCGGAGCGGCCGATAAATCTCCGCGGGCGGCTCAACCCCGGGGATTTTCGGAAACTGGGCGCGGAAGGTCTCGAGATCGACGAGCGAGCCTTCGGCGATGCGTGGATAGATGCTCACGGGTGGCGTCTTCCCGTCGCGGATCCAGGCATCGAGCCCGGTGAGCAGGGCTCGCAGGACCGGGCCGCGGTGTTTGATGGGATTGAGATCGTAACGGCAGGGTTTCTTCGCGGTGATGTCGTCGCTGCCGTCGAGATGCTGGCTCCCGGCGATGTGATAAAGACGCATCTCCGGATCGAGTTCGAGATCCTGCTTCCCCTCGACATCGGTGTGCAGGAGCGAGGCCGCGCGCGACCAGTATTCGGTGGAACTCTGCACGAACATCGTCTTTGGCACGCCGCCATTCCCGCGGAGACGGGCGAAGGAGTCGCCGCTTTTTCCCGTGACGGGATCGGTCTGCTCCACCGGGGTGAAGGGGAAGGTGTCGGTGGGGGCGAGATTGCCCTCGCGATACGTTCCGTAGACCGTGGCCATGCCGAAGCGTTGGTTGAAGAGCCCCTTTCCCGCCCCGGCGACATGGATCAAAGCCCCGTCAAAGACCCGCCGTCCGGCCGAATCAACGTTGAAGCCATCGGAAAGAAACTGGTGGCAGAAACGCCCCGACTGCGAGACGCCGAAGATGATGGCCCGGCCAACATGACCGGCGAGCGGGTTGGCGGTTTTGTCAGGGGCCTCGTCCTCGTGCTTGAGAAAAGAGACGATGTCGCGCAGTCCGGCGAGCCCGAGTCCGGAGACGCGGGGATCGCGGGCGGTGTAGACGAGATCGTAGATCGCGCCGGGTTCGAAGCCGTCCTTCACATAAAGGCTCGTCGGATCGGGCACGACGGTGTCGTTCTCCCAGCGGGCAAAGGCCCAGGCCTCGCGCGGCACCTCGATGGCGGGAGTGTTTCGGTCGGGACGTTTCGTGAGGATGGCCTCGGTATTATCAAGCGAGACGGCGGGGTAGGCGGCGGAGATGCCCCAGGGGCTTTGGAAAAAAGCGCGGCTTTTCACGGGCTCGTCGACCGTGATCTCGACGTGGTTTTTCCCGGTCACAGGCGAGCCGTCGGCGTTTTTCGCGGCGGGCAATCCGCCGAGGAGGCGTCCGGTGTCGTCGTCCTGGATCTCGCCGCTCCAACCGGTCCAGAGCACGGTGTATCCCTCGCGCATGAGAAAGCCGTGACCGGCGTGCTCGGCATCGCGCGGGGTATTGGTGCGGACGCCGTCGTTGAAGGTCCAAAGGGCCAGTTTGTTGCCGCGGTTGTGGACGTCGTAGAGGAGGGTGCCGTTGCCTTTCGCCGGATCGGTCGGATAGAGCAGGGTGAAGTCGGCCCAGTAGTCGATCTGCCCGCGGTCGTTGACGGGAGCGAGGGCGAGGTCGGTGATGCGCGCGTTGGCGGGATCCTTCGGATCGGCCTCGAAATGGAGACGGCCCTCGACCAGTTCGTAGCTGCCGCTGCGACCGAAGGAAACACCGCTCGCGAAGGGGACGTGTTCCTTCACCTCGACACGCACGAGCCCGGCGGAGGCGAGGGTGGGGAATGCCAATACGAAAACGAGCCAGCGAAACGGGGTCATGAAAAGAGCGTTTCGCAAATCGACGGATCTGGCAAGCAAATGTGGCTTCGACTTTCGTCGAAGGCCTGTCGCCCCTGCTGCGACGAAAGCCGCAACCACATCGCCTTCCCGGCGTTTCATCCCGCGATGCGCGCTTTCCTGTTCCTCATCGCCCTATTTCCCCTCATCGTCTCCGCCGGCACGCTCGAGAAGGACCTCGCCTACGGTGATCACCCGCTCCAGAAGCTCGATCTTTACCTCCCTGACACACCCACTAGATCTCCGGTCATGGTTTATGTCCACGGGGGCGGCTGGGCCAAGGGTGACAAGGCCGCGGTCGGTCTGAAGCCCGCCTTCTTCAACGGCAAGGGCTGGATCTTCGTCAGTGTGAACTACCGTCTCCTCCCCGAGGGCAAACATCCCGCCAACGTGGAAGACGTCGCCCTCGCCCTTGCAAAAGTGCACGATAAAGTCGCGGAAAAAGGCGGCGACCCCGACAAGCTCTTCATCATGGGCCACTCGGCCGGAGCCCACCTCGCCGCGCTCGTCGCGACGAATCCGACGCCGCTCGAAAAGGCGGGCAAATCGATCGCGATCATAAAAGGCGTCATCTCCCTCGACACGAATGCCTACGACCTTCCCACCCTCACCGGCACGGCGATGAAACCCTTCTACGACTCCGTCTTCGGCACGGACCCGGAAGCGCTCAAGGACGCCTCGCCCCAGCTTCATATCGCCGCGGGCAAAGGCATCCCGCCGTTTCTCATCTGCTACTCGCGGGGCATGGGCCGCAATGCCGAGCCCGTTCGGTCGGCCGCCGCCGAAGCCTTCCGCGCCGCCCTCGCAAAGGCCGGAATCCCCGCGTCCGTCGTCGACGCGAGCGACCGCAACCACGGCGAGATCAACCAGTGGTTCGGCCGAGAGGATGATGGGAAGGTGACGGCGAAGGCGTGGGAGTTTCTGGAGGGGCTGTCGAACTAGAGCAAGGAGCAGGGCCGCCGCGCCGCGGTGGCCCTCGGCCCTGTCACCATGGACACGCACTGACAGGGCCGAGGCCGGCCGTTCCACGGCGGCCCTGCTCCTTGTCAAGATTCGTGCTTTGCAAGTTTCGCGGTATCTTCTACTCTGAATTCACGTGCCGGGATTGGAACCTCCGGCTACGGACTTTCGAACCGCTGACTCGCTTGAAAACGCCCTCCCAGTCCGGCAGGACCTCAGGCGGCGTTCCCTTCTGGGAACCTCCGTCGCCGGAGGAACTTTCCTCCACGCTCCCGGCCTATGAGGTCACCGCGCTGCTCGGGCGCGGGGGCATGGGGGCCGTTTATCGTGCGGTGCAGCGTTCCCTGAAACGGGACGTCGCGATCAAGGTGCTCCCTCCGACGGCGGATGATGAATTGAAATTCGCGGAGCGTTTTCGTCACGAGGCCGAGACCCTCGCCCGGCTCAACCATCCGGGCATCGTCCACATCCACGACTTCGGCGAAACCGCGGATGGACTGCTCTATCTCGTGATGGAGTATGTCGATGGCACCGACGTCCACCGCCTCATTCAGGCGAGCGGACGGCTTAGCGAAGATTACGCACTCGCCGTTACCGCCCACGTCTGTGACGCGCTCACCTACGCGCACTCACGAGGGATCGTGCACCGAGACATCAAACCCGCCAACGTGCTGATCGATCAGGAAGGCAACGTCAAGGTCGCCGACTTCGGCCTCGCCAAGATGGTCGATCCGCAGTTCGACTCGGGCCTGACAATGAGCAATGTCGCCCTCGGTACACCGGACTACGTCGCGCCCGAGGTTCTTTCCTGTGGCATGGAGGTCGATCACCGCGCCGATCTCTACGCCGTCGGCGTGATGCTGTACCAGATGCTCACTGGCGAGCTGCCCCGGGGGCTCTTCAAGCTTCCGTCACAAAAGTACCGAGAGATCGATCCCCGCCTCGACGGGGTCATCTGCCGCGCCCTCGAGCCCGACCGGGAGGAACGCTACCAAAGCGCCGTAGAAGTGCGGGCCGAGTTGTTCGAGATCAGCACGGCGAGACTGGCAAGGATGGAAGATGCCTCCCTCATCGTGCCGACCCCGATGCCTCGCCGCCGGATACGGGGAAAAACCGCGGTGATGATCGGCGGTCTCGCCGTCCTCGTAGCGGCCGGAACCTGGGGGTGGAATACCCTGTCCGGTCGAGGATCCGCTTCCACGAAGGCGCCTCCTGCGGAGATCGACCTGCTCAAATTCGTGGACCTCAAACGAGACGTGATCGCCGGCGACTGGTATTGGGATCCGGGGGGATTGAGATCGCGGGGATCGGGCATGGTTCCGGGGGAACGCGGCGGTTATCCCCGGGTGGAGTTTCCGCAGGCGCCGCCTCCTGAATACGACTTCGAGGTCGAATTCACCGCCGACACCGACGAGCAGGATGCCGGGGTTGTCTTTTCGATCGGCGGAAAACAAACCGCGCTGATCATGAACATTCACGGCGGGACTGGCTACATCGCCGGTCTCGACGGGGTGAGTGGCGCGCCCATGCACATGCGCCTGACGAACGATGGCCGCCCCTCGCCGTACTTCAAGAAGGGAGCGCGCCAGGTCGCGCTCGTGCAAGTGCGGAAGGACCGCGTGAAAACGCTGCTCGACGGCGAGGTCATCGAGGACTGGACCGTGCCGTCTAATCTCGTGAACGACCTCGCCCTTGGCAGCGACTTCGCCTTGAGCGATCCCGCCTACCTGGGCCTTTTGGCGGCGCCGGCGACGCCGGTTGTCTTTCACCGGGTCGTCGTTCGCGAGGTGAAGGGATTGAATCCGTCTAAAAGCATTTCTTCCACTTCCCCGGCATCGGTCGGACCGGCCACCGTCACCACTCCAAAGAGCGAATTCCCATCAGGAATCACTTGGACCGACGTCACGGCGAGGGTCCGCGAAGAAGCCGCGAAGATTCCGAAGCTGTCCGTCGAGGCAGAGGGTATCCGGCGGGTTGGCGAAGGTTCTCCGATCGCCATTCCCGCCACGGATCGCTCGTGGCGGAATTACGCGGTGCGGGTGCGTCATACCGGCGGAGCCCAGATCAACCTCCGCTCGTCCGAAGAAAATGGTTTCATCTACGCACTTTGTCAGGGCAACCAATCCCTCCTCCAACGCTGGGACATCCCCAAATCGGAGAATGTGATCCTCACTCCACCCGTGCCTCATCCCCCCGGCTATGACAACTCCGCTCCCCATGAATTCATCGCCATCGTGGAGGACAATCTGATCCGGACTTTCGTCGATGGAGTCCTCGCCGGACAGGCCCGCGACAGCGCGTTAGCCGAGGGTGTGGGAGCGGTGATGTGGGTGAAGGGTTCGTTGGTGCACTCCGTCAATGTCGCCCCACTCCCCGATCCGTCGCATCCGAAACTCGACAAGAGCTTCTGGGGACAGGTCAGCGGGGTCAACGCGGAGCGCCAGGTCGAGATCGTCGAGGCGGCGCTCGAATCCATCAATCAGAATGACCTCGCCCTGAAGCCGACGATCGAAGGCGGAAAGGTGGTCATGTTGAACATCACCCAGAATGGCGGCAAGCCTCTCCACGACCTCGCGCCGGTCTCCGCGCTCACGGACCTGAAGACCCTTTTTTGCTACGCCCCGGGTGTACGCGATCTCGACTGGTTGCGCGGAATGGCGATCGAGAACCTCCAACTCACCCACGCGGAGGTGGAGAATCTCGACGTGCTGCGGGAGACCAAGGTCACCTATCTTACCCTCGGCACACCTGACAAACCGCCCCTGAGCTATGACGCTCTGGCCGGAATGCCCCTGCGCAGCCTCAATCTCATTGACTGCCCGCTCAAAGACCTCTCCTTCCTGTCCGGCATGCCGCTCAATCGCCTCGTCTTGACCGGAACGGGAATCACCGACTACAGCCCGCTCAAAGCTTTCCCACTTGCCGAAGTCGACGTCGATGTCGTGCCGGACCGCGACCTGCCGATCTTGCTGTCGATTCCCACACTGAAGAAGATCAACGGAAAAGCGGTCGAGGAGTATCGGAAGTGAGATCGAATGACGCATCAAGGAGCAGGGCCGCCGCGCCGCGGTGGCCCCCGGCCCTGTCGATTTTTGGGTTGTTGGTGATCCGACGAACACAGGGCCGGGGGCGGCCCTGCTCCTTGAGGTGGGTCCGTGAAAGAACCCCACTCCGTGCCAAGATTCGTACTTTGCAAGTGTCGCGGCATCTTCTACTCTCTGTCGATGTCCGGGGACTGAACCACCCCGGCTACGGTTCTTCGAACCGCGGAAACGCTTGAACACGCCCTCCCAGTCCGGCAGGACCTCCGGCGGCCAACCGCCGTGGGAACCACCATCCCCCGAAGCATTGGCTGCAAGCATCCCCGCCTACGAGGTTACCGAGATCCTCGGAAGGGGCGGCATGGGGGCGGTCTACAAGGCGCGACAGAAATCGCTGAAACGCTGGGTCGCGATCAAGGTGCTCCCTCTCGTGGCGGCGGACGACGAACTGCAATTCGCGGAACGCTTCCGCAACGAGGCCGAGACAATGGCGCGGATGAGTCATCCCGCTATCGTCAATGTCCACGACTTCGGCGAGACGAGCGACGGATTGCTCTACATCGTCATGGAGTTCATCGACGGCACCGATGTCCACCGTCTCATCCAGGGGAGCGGGCGGCTTTCCGAGGACTACGCCCTTGCCATCACCGCCCATGTTTGTGATGCGCTGGCCTACGCTCATGCCCGGGGCGTGATCCATCGCGACATCAAACCGGCGAACATCCTCATCGATCAGGAAGGCAACGTCAAAGTCGCCGACTTCGGCCTCGCGAAGATGAGTCACCCGGATCTCGATTACGGGCTGACCCGATCGAATGTCGCCATGGGCACTCCCGACTATGTCGCGCCCGAGGTGCTTTCTTACGGCATGGTCGCCGACCACCGGGCCGATCTCTACGCCGTCGGGGTGATGCTTTACCAGATGCTCACCGGGGAGGTGCCCCGGGGATTGTTCAAACTGCCCTCGCAAAAGGGCATCGATGCCGACCCGCGCTTTGACGACATCATTTGCAAGGCAATGGAGCCGGACCGCGACGAGCGTTACCAGAGCGCGATGGATGTGCGTGCGGCGCTCGATGTGATCTTGACGACGGCCTTGCCGAAGGAGGATGGCACGGGGGTGGTGCCGGTGGAGGACGTCCCGCCCAAGGTCGTGGCGAAGGGGACTCGACGATCTGCAAGCCGGAAAAACGCAGGCAATCGTGCCCCGGATGATCGTGCCCGCAATCCAGTGAAGAAAGGTTCCTCGTCGAGCACCATGATCGTCATTGGGACCATCGTCACCGTGCTCGTGGTCGCGGTGTTTTTGGTTTTTAGCAAGAAAGGAACGTCGCCAGCGGGGGTCTCGGCATCCTCGCAGCCCGTGCCGCCACAATCGCCGATCACTGGCGCGGGAAAAGTGGACACCAACACCGCCGGCGCGACGACGCAAGGCATGGCACCCGTTCCGGGACCGACGATCGACTGGATCAATGCGCTCCCCGGGGAGGCCTCTCCGTGGTCTTCGGAATGGAATCTCAAGGATGGCGTCCTGGCACCAGGCACCCAGCTGCGGCAGCAATTCGGCCTGATGAAGGACGGCTCGGTGCGTCTCCGCGTACGGCTGACGCCAGATCATCCGGAGACCAGCGCCTACGGCCCGCAACTCCAGCTCACCATCCGCAGCGGCAGTCTTGCGGGAACTTCGGGGAGAACCGGACACATGCAGTTTCAGACCTATGTGCCGGGTCACACCGCTTCCTTGCATTTTCAGGAAAAAACAACGCCTGGCCTGCCGGTCGAACAGGTCTTGGCTGGCAAACCGCAGGGCATTTCCGAACTCGACTCGCGTGAAGTGGAGTGGGAGTTCCGCGCGGTGGGCGATGAATACTCCGCCTGGGCGGATGGGCAGCTGGTCGCCACTGTGCGCGATGCGAGGATTGCCTCGGGCTACTGCACACTCGAAGTCCGACCTGGGATTGAAATTACGCTCCTCGAGACGACCGGGCTGACTCCCACGAAACCCGGCCCGAGTCTGGCAACGGCCATTCCGGCGTCTCCGCCGAACATTACGAACTGGCAGGATGTGACCGAGGCGATGCGCGAAAAGGCGCGGTCGATTCCAGACCTCGTCGTCGAGGACGATCAGGTGCGCCATGTCGGTCAGGGGGCTTCCCCACGCATTCAACTCTCACCTGACGGTCTCCGGGATTACGCGGTGCGCCTCCACTTCACCGGCGAAAGTCAGGTGAACCTGCGCAGGGACGACTTCGGGTTCATTTACGTCCTCTGCCAGCGCTCCCAGACGATTTTCCAGCGCTACAATAAGGACAAGGCCAATCCCACCGTTCTCATTCCGACGTTACTGCATCCTCCCGGCTATGACTCCACCCAGCCGCACGAACTCCTCGTCACGATGGAGGGATCGACAATACGCACCTGGCTTGATGGCCGCTTCCTCGGCGAGGCCCACGATGATACTCTCGCAAATGGCTGCGCCGACGTCGCATTCACAAAGTACTGCACGGTGCAGAAAGTGGAGTTCGCCGAACTGGAACGGAGCCCATCTGTCACGTCGGCCAATTGGCAACCCCTCTTCACCAAACCAGAAGACTTCGGCACCGACGCCGCCAAGATCGAGATCCGCGACGGCTGGCTTTTCGCGAACACCGCCAAGACCCACTACGCTCCGACCGACTCGATCGATGGAGCGATCCGCGCCACCCTGCGATTCTATCCACAGCACACCGCCGATCTGACCGCAAGGGCCAACGACGGAGCCCCATGGGGCAAAGAGGCGTACGCCTGCAGTGTCTTCATCACGCCCGACGGAAAAACGGCGACGATCATGAACACTATGGAGAAGATCGACGGTGAGAAGCCATGGAAGCGGCACGACTTCCCCCTGCCCGCCGTCCTCCGCGAAGGCGAAGAATTTGCGCTCGAACTGAGGGTCGAGGGAGATCAGATCGCCGTCCTCTTCAATGGGAAAGAGCTTGGCTCGGTGACGCACCCCTTTCCCGCGACCAATCGGCACTTCGGGATCATGACTTCGACGACCGGCGTCAGCGAATTCCGGGATGTGGCGTGGCAGGCACTTCCGTAGACACCGTAGAGTTTCGACACACCGCCATGCCGCCCACCGTGTCCGATTCGCCCTTCTTTCCCGGACTCTGGACCCCGCCGACTTCGGAGGAATTGTCACGGCTCCTCCCCGGGATTTGAAGCCGTCGTTCCTCACGCGCCGCAGAAGGGTGCAGTTATTCTGCTATGCAAACAGTGGGGAGTTCCCTACCCTAAAGCTCACAATAAGCGGGACGATCCCGCCGACCGCCTCCACCGCCTCCACCGCTTCCGCTTGAACACACCCTCCCAGCCGGGCCGAACCTCCGGCGGTCAACCGCCGTGGGAGCCTCCGTCCCCTGAAGGACTTTCTGCGAGCATTCCCGCCTACGAGGTCATCGAGCTCCTCGGACGTGGCGGCATGGGGGCCGTCTACAAGGCGCGGCAGCGATCTCTGAAACGCTGGGTCGCCATCAAGGTGCTCCCGCTCGTCGCAGCGGACGATGAATTGAAATTCGCGGAACGTTTCCGCAACGAGGCCGAGACGATGGCGCAGATGAATCATCCTGCGATCGTCAATGTCTACGACTTCGGCGAGACAGGCGACGGTCTGCTCTACATCGCGATGGAGTTCGTCGATGGCACCGACGTGCAGCAGATGATCCATGGCAGCGGCAAGCTCTCGGGCGAATACGCCCTCGCCATCACCGCCCATGTCTGCGACGCCCTCACCTACGCCCACGGACGCGGAGTGATCCATCGCGACATCAAACCGGCGAACATTCTCATCGACCAGGAGGGCAACGTCAAAGTCGCCGACTTCGGTCTCGCGAAGATGAGCGACCCGGACCTCGACTACGGACTGACGCGATCGAATGTGTCCATGGGCACGCCCGACTACGTCGCACCCGAGGTGCTTTCCTACGGCATGGTCGCGGATCACCGGGCCGATCTCTACGCGGTCGGGGTAATGCTCTACCAGATGCTGACCGGGGAGGTGCCGCGTGGGCTGTTCAAACTGCCCTCGCAGAAGGGCCTCGGCGCGGATCCCCGCTTTGACGACATCATCTGCAAGGCGATGGAGCCGGATCGCGACGAGCGTTACCAGAGCGCGATGGATGTTCGGGCGGCGCTCGATGTAATTTTGACAGGACCGCTGGCGAAATTCGAGGAGGCGAACCTGGGGCCGGTCCGGACGACCGCAAAGAGCGCCTCCCCCAAATGGCTGGGTTGGGGCGGCTTGGTTGTCGGTGCCATCGCTGTGGTGGCCATCTTGAACTTCGCTTTGAGCGGTAAGCCACCGGGTGAGACTCCATCGGTCGCGGCCGTCGACGACACCTTTCTCCGCGAAGTCGCAGGGGCCGAGGCCGAACGCCAGGTGGTGATGGTGCAGGAGAAAATCGAGGCGCTCAATCAAACAAAGGTGAAACTCACGCCCACCGTCAGCGCCTCCGGAAAAATTATCGCCCTGACCGTGGAACAAACGGATCGTATCGCCTTGCCGGACCTGTCGCCTCTTGCCAGCCTGAGCGATCTGGCGCGCCTCCTGATCTTGTCCCCGGGCCTGCGGGACATCTCATGGATGCGAGGCATGAAGATCAATACTCTCAATATCACAAACGGAACGCTCACCGATATCAGCGTGCTAAAAGAGCTGCCAATCACGCACCTTTCCCTGCTGAGTTGCCATGCATCGGACTTTTCCGCGTTGACAGGCAAACCCCTCCAAAGCTTCAGCCTCTATGGCATCAATCCGATCCAGGATCTGAACTTTATCCGGGGCATGCCGCTCCAAAACTTGAGTGTTGAAAAAGTCGGAGTGACGGATTGGTCTCCACTACGGGGGCTTCCTGTCAGGGAGCTGGCTGCCGATTTGGATCCCTTGCGCGAGGCCGAGATCCTGCGTTCCCTCCCGTCCCTTCAGATCTTCAACCGCAAACCGGCGGAGGATCTGTGGGCCTTGATCGGGAAGCCGACCGCCACCCCCGTTGCGGGTGTGGCGAGCCCCGAAACCTGGACCAACCGCCTCGGCACGATTACGTGGGCGGCCCCCTGGATGTTTCAAGATGGCGCGCTCTCGACCACGGTTCCAGTGACGATGCAAGAACTAGGTCAGATGACCGATGGGTCGCTCCGCATCCGCGCGAGAGTCGCAGCGGGCGCGGAAAAAGAACAATTGAAAGTGCCCACCCTACAGCCCGCGCTTCGAATCGGTCCCGTGAATGGCGCGACTGACCGGCAGGGTTCGTATCAATTTCAGGCCTACCTTCCGGGCCGGACCTTCTCATTGGTCTATCTGGAACGTGACCTGAAGACCGGCAAGGATATGCCTCCCGAGTACTTGCTAAAAGATTCCTCTTTTCCCCCGGACCTCGTCGGCAAAGAAGAGATCGAGTGGGAGTGCCGGGCCGTCGGCGATGAACTCAGTGCTTGGGCTGACGGGCAGTTCATCGCCTCGGTCCGCGATGCCCGGGTCCCCTCGGGTCGCAGCAAGCTGACCGCCTATCCCGGCATTGAGATCACGGGGTTGGAGACCAGCGGGATCACTCCTATCATCCAAAAACCTTCGACGAACCACGCGCCGATCGAACCTGCACCACCAGCCCGGGAAACCTGGATCGACCAGCTGGCCACAACGGCCTGGACCGAACCGTGGGTTTTCGAAGAAGGTGTCCTGAAGTCGACGGGGAAAAATCAATCCCACTTTCTCGGACGCGACAGCGACGGTGCCGTGCGGATACGTTTGCGCTACGTCGCCGAAACGGCTTTGCCCGGGACCAACCCGCCCCTGCAACTCACCTTCCGATCCACGATTCACGACGACAGTTCCGATCGCGTGGGAGCCTACCAATTCCAACTCAATCCGACCGCTCGGACCACCCATCTTCTCTACCTCTCGAAACCCTCGAAGGACGGATCGCCGAATCCACCGGTTCACCTCTGGAAGGATCAGCCCTTCACCAAGGTGGGTGACGAATTCGAACTGGAGCTCCGGTCCGAGGGCGGGAAAATCACCCTCCACACCGGCGGGCGTCTCGTGGCGAGTGCGGACGACGAGCGGGCGGCGACGGGGACATGGACTCTGCTTCTCAGTCCGGGCGTCGAGATCACCGAACTGAAAACCCGTTTCCCCGCAGCGGACCCGACCGGGTCGACCGCCTCACCGGGCCTGCCGCCGATCCCGTCACTCGACTGGCAGGACAAGATGGAGTCCGTCCTGGAAAAAGTCCGAACCATCCCGGGGGTGGTCTCCGGGGATGGATCAATCCGATTGCCGGAGAACTGTGCCCCCCAACGGGTCAAACTGACTCCTCCCGCCCTCCGCGACTACGCCATCCGCGTCCGCTTCACCGGCGCCACGCAGGTCGACCATATCTTCGAGGATGGCGGTTTCAATTTCTTCACCTGCCAGGCGAAGCAGGTCTCCTTCAAGCGATTGACGGCGGGAAACCCCACCGCAGAGAACCTCATTCCCGGCGTTCTCAACCCCAAGGATTACGACCCGGCCCTACCGCACGAACTGCTACTCACGATGCGTGGCCCGCAGGTTAGGGTCTGGTTAGACGGACAGTTCAAAGGCGCGATCCGCGACGAGAAGGGGAGGGATGGCGAAGGCGCCCTGATGTTCTACAGCAACTCCACGATTCACTCCGTGGAGATCGCGGAGTTAGGAGACGACGAGTCAGGAGAACCCTGGCAGCCCCTCTTCACCAAACCGGAAGACTTCGGCGCCGATGCCGCGAATGTGGAAATCCGCGACGGCTGGCTCTTCGTGAAAACGGGCAAGACTCACTACGCTCCGACGGACTCGATCGACGGGTCTATCCGCGCCACCCTGCGATATCCTCCACGGCAAAACGTCAATTTGACTGCGAGAGCGAACGACGGTGCCGCTTGGGGGAAGGAAGCCTACGCGTGCAGCGTCTTCATCACGCCCGATGGAAAAACGGCATCACTCATGATCACGAGGAAGGAAGACCCCGCCGAAGGAAAGCCCACGAGGCACGACTTTCCCTTGCCCGCCGCCCTCCGCGAAGGCGAAGAATTTTCGCTCGAACTGAGAGTCGAGGGGGATCAAATCGCCGTGCTTTTCAACGGGAAAGTAGTCGGCTCGGTGGCCCACAGCTTCCCCAAGACCAAACGACGGTTCGGGATCATGACTTCGACGACCGGCGTCAGCGAATTCCGCGACGTGGCCTGGCAGAAGTTGGAGTGACGACCAAGGAGCAGGGACTTCAAGGAGCAGGGCCGCCGCGCCGCGGTGGCCCCCGGCCCTGTTTGGCGATGACAGGGTCGGGGGCGGCCCTGCTCCTTGAAATTTCAAGACTCCCGTGGCGCGAACTCCAGTGCCAGATCGCTCTCGTAGAGGTCGTAATTCCCTTCCGGCAACTGCGCCTTGTCCGGATTTCTTCGGATGTAGCGGACGCAATTCGCGAAATGATCGCGGTCGCGAACGAGCCGATCGAAGTAGTCCTCCTGCCATCGATTTCCAGACCGGTCGAGAAGACGATTGATCCGCCGGGCTGAAATGCTCTTCCACGCGCCGATTTCGATTTCCAGCGTGGCTCTTTCCGCCAGAGTCACCAGCACATGGACATGATTGGGCATCAAGACCCACGCGTGGAGCCGGTAACGATCTTCATCCCCGTGGCGCAGGGTATTCACGAGCGGTTCGCGCAATGCCGGAGTTCTCAGGAGGCATTCCCCTTCACCCGCATCCAGCCAGGCGTCGATCTGGGCGCTGAAAAGGCGATGATAGTCCCCTTCGGTCTCCATCGACCATGGCTCGGGGTGGGTGGCGAGCCAGCTTTTGCGTTCCATTCGCCAGTCTTCCAATCGCTCCGCCGGAATCGAGTCGCCCAAGCGAAAGGTGATGAAGTAGGTGGCTCCCGCTTGCTGCCAGTGAGGCAGGTTGTTCGCCGTGACTTCGATCTCCGCGTAGGGATTGAAGAATTTCGGCTCGGAATCCATGGCGGGGGTAACCAAGGAGCAGGGCCGCCCCCGGCCCTGTCTTCGAATGATACTCGGCACTCTGCAAAACGACAGGGCCGAGGGCGGCCCTGCTCCTTGAGTCTCTCTAATCTACCGCCCCATCACCTCCAGCAGATAGGCCAGCTCCGCCTTTTGTTCTTCGGGATCGCTCACGGTTTGGGCGATCTCGGCCTCGATATGTTTTGCATAACGCTTACGCATCCGATGGATCTGGAGACGAAGGGCGCTCTCGGCGATGCCCGATTTTTTGGATACTTCCGCATAGGGTGTCGCATTATCTCCCTGTGGCAGGAACTCACAAAGGTGCTCAAAGTCGGCCAGGTTGTCCGCTCTAACAAAATCCTCCCGCAATTGGGCCGTCGCCTTCACGAGGAGACGCTCCGCCCAGGCCCGGTCGAAGAGTTTCGCCGGATCGTCAATTTCGGCGGGCTCGGCGGCATAACGCTCTTCCGCCTTGAACTGGTCGAGTGAGAGAATCATGACCCCGCCACCGCGCTTTGCTGCCGCCCGATGGCGGAGGCGATTGGCGATCATTTCTCGCAGCATGTTCAGAATGAACGAGCGCAGCCGCCCTTTCTCCTCGCGCGCCGCCTGGATTGTCTCGCGGGCGATGAGGGCACCGAAGAAGTCCTGCGTCACATCCTCGGCCTCGGCCGCGGTAAATCCGTAGCGGCGGGTGAAGGCATAGATCGGGTACCAGTACTGGCGGCAGATCTCTCCCATCGCCTTCCTGGCCTCCACCTCTCCGCCCTGCTGGACTTTTCGGATCAGGGTCCAGCTCGTGGTGGGGAATTTCGGATCGGACGTTCCCATGGGACAAAACTCGCCAACAGCGGAAAAAAAAATGAGAGCGTTTGAAACAATTGTCGCGGCTTCGGTAATCTCAGAACAAGACCAGCAGGTCTCGCGAATTTACTGAAGATTTTCAAGAAAACAATCACTCGATGGAATCCATGAATCGAACGACCTTTCCAACGCATTCGGCAGGGGTGCGTTTTCTGCCCTTTCTACTGACGACGCTTTTCCTCATCGCCGCGGGAGCTTCCGCCGAGGAGTTGACAGATCGCTCCCAGCTATCCGCCGGAAACACGCTGATCGACTTCGATGATCAGACGCTCGGCGTTGTCTCCGGCCAGCCGCTCACCATCGGCGAGGCGGCCTTTTCGAGTGTGGACGACACCCATGCGGAGGTGGGAGACCTCAATATCTACGAACCTTCCACTGGTGGATACAGTCCTCCGGCCGATCTGGTCTCAGGCAAAGTGTTGCGTTCCAATACCGGTGAATTGTTTGATTTGAACTATCGCAATATTCGGATTGTTTTTGCCAACCCGGTGGCCGAGGTGGGATTTTCTTGGTGGGATGCGACCTCCGGGGAAAACTTAATCGAGGTTTACAACGCCGCGGATCAGTTGCTGGACAGTGCTCAATTTCCGAACACAGCGATGGGAGGAAACACCGCCTCATTTGCCGGCATCCGTTGGGCAGGCAATGAGATCGCCTATGCCATCGCAAAGATTTCCGCCTCGAACGACGTGGGCGGGATCGACAAGGTTTCCTTTGGTTATGCCCCTCCGGTGGTCGAGGGCACGGGGAAGGACATCGCCTATGTCGCGGACAACGAAATTTGGTTGATGGATGCCGACGGCTCCGAGAAACACTCACTCGGTTTGGATACCGGGGAGTTCATCGCCTACGATGTCGCCTTGAGCCCCGATGCCGCGTGGCTCGTTTTCAGTGGGACGTGTTTCAGCGGAGACGTGTTTCCGGTGGGATCCAATGGACTCTGGCTCATGAAAGCCGAGGCCTACGGGCCAGCGAATTATCCGGAATACATTGGGACCAACGGTGCCACCTTCTCCCGGGCTTCGTGGCATCCCGACGGGCGGCATGTCGCCTACATTGGATTGGACTTCACCGGCAGCATGCAGGTTCATCTCGTCGAGGCTCTGGATGAGAACGGAGAAATTGCCGGATCGGCTCCCGAGGCGCTGACATCGGGCGCGGCCGGGAACTCCTTCGCAGATTGTGCCTTCCACCCTGACGGGCAGTATCTGATGGCATCGCAGTTGGGACATGATTTGGTGATGTTTCAGGTCTTTGACGCCGCAGGAGTCCGCACCGGATCTCTCGTGGTGAACCCGCTGCCTCCCATCACCCTGTTCTCGCAGGGATACGCCACTTGGCCCTCGTTTAGTCCGGACGGCAAAAAAGTGGTCTTTGCCCACTACAAAGACCTTCCCTCGCCTGCCTTCGCGATTGCGGTACTAACAATCCGGGATGAAGCGGGAAACACTCTCGTGGAGAATGTCTCGACCAATCCCCGCGTTCTCCACACGCCGGGTTCACCGGACTATTTGGCGGGCCCCTCATGGAGTCCCGACGGAAGCAAAATCGTTTTTCATGACTCGACCGGATATTACCGTCTCTTCACTTTGAACGCCAATGAACCGGAAAACGGTTCCACGAACCCGAGAGTCGAAGTGGCCGGCGTGAACGGGGTGGAGACCAAGTTTCCCTCCTTCGCGCATCCGGCAGCTCCGGCACCCGTTCCCGCCCCGGTCCCGCCGAAACTCGTCTCCTGGTGGCCCGGCGAAAACGCCGCCTGGGACGTTGTCGGGTTGCGCCAGGGTTCGATGAAGAACTCCCCGAACGAAGACCCCTACGACGTCGGAAAGGTCGGTCGCGCCTTCTGGTTCGACGGGATCGACGACTACGTCGAAGGGAGCGCAGGGAGCGGCAGCCTGGTGCAGGACCTCACCATCGAGGTCTGGGTCCAACCCCTCGACGACACCGGGGAGGCAATGATTGTTTCGAAGAAGAGCAACCAGAGCGACACCGTCTCCTATTCCCTTTTCCTCCGTGACGGGAGACCCGTTTTCCGGTCGGTGAAGGACGGAGTCGCCAGCGAACTCGCCGCTACCGGCGATCCCCTCCCCATCCTCGAGTGGACCCACCTCGCCTACACCGAGGAAGACGAGGTTGGCCGCAAGATGTATGTCAACGGAACGCTTGTCGCCAGCCTCCCGACGGTGACCACACGATACTCCACGAACGGCCCACTCACCATCGGAGCCTTCGTCGATGACGCCCATCCGACGGCGACGCCCGGCTCGCCCTTCGACGGGCTTGTGGACGAGCTTTCGCTCTACAACCGCGCCCTCTCCCCGATCGAGATCAACCTCATCTACATAGCGGATGAAAGTGGAAAGAGCCGACACGATCCCGCCCGTGACTTCTCCGCCACCGTTAATCCGAGTGCTGGGTGGCGCTATGGATGGATCGACGGATCGGGGAATCCGGACACCTCAAATCTCACCGGGGGCAACCCGGATCTCGGCGGCTTGTTCCCGCCGCCCGCCGTCCTCGATGACTCCACCTATCTCTACGGGAATGAATTCGGCGCGCATCTGCGCTTCAATCCTTCGAAGACCGACCGAGTCTCCTTTGCCCGAGACGGCGGTTCGACCCTCATCAACTTCGCCCCGCGCCAGTTCGCCTTCCATCCCGCCATTGGAGGTGACTTGGACTATGCCGTGCTGCAGTGGGTCGCCCCGGAAAGTGGCAAATACGCCCTCAGCGGCACCTTCACCGGAGTCGAGGACTCTCCGACAAGCACGGACGTGCATCTTTACCATGGTGAAAATGCGTTGTTCATCCCCGACCTGACGGCCGATCCGCCGGAGACGAATATGATTGACTCATTCCTCGGCGATGGAATTTCGACGACGGAGGAAGTGGATCTCACCGCCGGCGAAACGGTGTCGTGGATCGTCGGAGTTGGAACGGGTTTAGGTCTCGACTACACCGGCCTCGTCGCGAGCGCCGTTCTGGTGGAACCGTTCTCGGAGTTCGAAGTCCCCACCATCGAGGAATTCGGCTTCGCGCCCCCGCTCATGACCGGAAAAACCGTCACATTCCGGGCGAGAAATGAGGGTCGGCCCGCGAATCCCTCGATGACCGCAAAGATTCAGTACTCCCCCACTCCCACCGACCCGGAAAGTTGGCTCTATCTTCCCGGTGGAACGATGAATCCCTCCGGGGGCCTGAGCTACATCCTCACGCTGAACAATCTCCCCACTGGAAACTTCGCCTTCCGCGTCGCTACGACGGTGGACGGCGTCGGGACGACCTTCAGTGCCGCCACGCTCAAATACGATATTCTTGCGGCGGCTCCCCACTACGAGGTGGAACTTGACGTCACGAGCGCGAGTGACCCGACCGGCTTCACGACCCATCGGGGGGACACCATTGACTACAATGTGCGCTTCCGGAACTCGGGCGGGCTTGCCGTGCCCCCGGCGGATGGAGTGAAAGTGCTCGCCCGCATCCCGTCGGGAACTTTCGTCACCACGACGGGATCGACACCAGGTTACGAGGTCGTCCGCTCCGGTGCGGATTCTTTCGCGATGTGGACACTCATCAGAAATCTCAATCCCATTGAAGCCGAGCTCCCTTTCACCATTGCCAACGCCTCCACCGATGTCCTCTTTTCGTCCAATCACGGTCTCGAGAATGGGGATCTCATTACCGTGGAATCGAGCGACACCCTTCCGCAGGGATTGGCGGAGGAAACCGTCTACAAAGTCGCTTCGTCGAGCAGCAACAGCTTTCAACTGACCCCCTCGAATTCCACCACAGTAATCAACATCCTCGACAGCGGGACCGGCACCCACACCCTGAAGCGGGACGAACTCTGGCAGAGCCGTACACTCCGCGTCACCGTGGCCGACCCGCTCATCAAGGACGAGGCAGCCAATCCGGATGTGGCGCTCGGGAACGAACTGGAGTCCTTCGGACGCATCGTGACCAATGCGAGCGGGCTGGGGGGAGTGGCGCAAACGCCGACGTTTGAGACCACCATCGACAATCCGTTGCGGCTCACGGCCGTGCCGACGGTTGATGTCACCCCGCTGCGGTCGGGCGGCACCATCACCGTCGATTTCACGGTGAAGAATGAAGCAAGCTATGTCGCGAGGGGAACTATCCTCACCGTTCAGTCTCCTGAGGGTCTCACAATTATAGGGGCACCCCTCTTCGTGACCTCCTCAGGGAACCCGATCGATCCCCTGCGCGATCAGGAGACTCAGGCGATCGTCCCTCCCTATGAGGCGGGCAAGGCAAATCCCTCGTTTGAAGACGATGCGGACGGCGAACAGATCGTCATCTACAGCATTGGCAATCTCCTACCCGGTGGCGAGCAGAGCTGTCGGGCTGTATTCCGGGTTCAGTATGACTGGAACACGGTAGAGAATCCAAATCCCAATCCCGAGATCTTCTACGAGCAGGCGACCGCTTCCGTTTCCCGTCCGAGTCTGTCGATTTTCACCAAGGTCCCGATCAAAACGAAAAAGCCAACCAAAAAGCCGGGCAAGAAACCGAAACCAGTTAAGAAAAAATTCAAAGTTGTCAGCACGGTGTATGGACGGAACGGTTTCGAACGGGATCTTGAGAATCCCTTCGATTTGGCCGTGGCCGCCGCCCCTCTTGGCACACCGATGCCCCGCCTCGAGATCACCCAGGTCGTGCAGCAGGGGTTCGGGCCGCTTCCCGAGTTCCCGGCCAGCCTCTCCGGCCTGCCCGACGCGATCAAAAAGCTTCTCGTTATCGAAATGGTGGCGAACAGCGCGACGCCCGTCCCGAACAGCGGTACCCCGGCGCGCACTCGCGACCAACTCCTCTACCAAATCACCTTCAAGAACACCGGCACCAGACCCGCCGAAAACATCCGTCTGAAGGTGACGATCCCGGCGGACAGCACCTACGTCGCCGGTTCCGCGAGGATCACAGTACCCGACGGTGGTCCCGAGATCAGCCCCGTGCCGATCGTCGATGGATTCCACCGCACCTTCACCGTGCCCTTCCTCGATCCGGGCAAGGCGAACACACTCAAGTTCAAGGTCGCCCTGATTTCCGGAACTCCCGTCGGCACCATCCTCGTGCAAAACGGCGGCGAGATCTCTAGCCGCGACCTTCGCACCACATGGCCGTACTTCACGATCCTCGCCGCTCAGGTCGTGTCGGCCGAGCAGATGGTCTACGAAGGGAGCGACCTCACCGAGGTGACCCGGAACGTCGCGGGCGAGATCACTGAATTGGAAATGGAACAACGGGTTTTCTACCAGAACGTCGGCGGTTTAAGCGCGACCGGCGTGGGGATCAATTACTACATTCCACCCGGCCTGAAGTTCAAGGACGCCTTCTTCGTCGATCTATTTCAGAATCGGCTCGAGCGCGCCGTCACCAAGCCTACTGTCGGCGCAACTTCAGGCACGGTCACCTTCCCCATCGGCACGGTCACTTCGGGCACCTCGGGCGAAATCCAGGTCGTCCTTGAGCCGAACGAACCCACCCTGCCGGTCCGCACACTGTTCGGCCTGCAGACCGAAGCCCCCGCCGAGGCCTACGACGATTCGACGGCCCCTCCGACAGGACCGATGCAGAGCGAAGCACCCGCCGAAGGCAACGACGATTCGACGGCCCTTCCTCCCGAGGAAAGTGAAAGCCAGAAGCCCAGCTCACGTATCACCTTCGCCACAGATTTCGTGAAGACCATCCAGTCCAAGCCCTTTTGCCTCATAGAGGGCCCGGCCGTGACGGAGATCGCAGAGGAGGTCACCTACCAGATCACCGTTGGGAACTCTGGCAACGCACCCGTCGGCATTGGTTTCCTCAGCATTCCCATACACGCGGAGATGCTCTACCTTTCGGCCCAAGGTGTCGGGGCGCACATGGGCAACGTCGGCCCGATGCTCTATCTCAGTGCGGGGTCAGTATTCAATGACGACAACCATACCTACACTGCCGAGCAACTGGAGAACGATAATGGCTGCGTCGTCTTCCCCATCTCAGTCGGCGAAGGTGGTGCCGCTGTCGTCAAGGTGACCATGCGCACTGGCGGCACCCCCGGTACGGCGCGCGACGTCCGACCCACCGTACACCTCGACGGACGTAGCCGCCGTATCGGCACCTTCAAGACCTACGTGGTCGACGAGAACGATCCTCCCTCGGTGCGGAAGGCCAAGATACACTCCTGCTTCTTCGGCCCCTATGCCGCTGCAAGCCTCGGGACGGCCGACAACCCGAACCTGAACTTCGTCGATTCCTACAATCTCGTCGGACCCGGCTCCCGAGCCGTCGCCGTAGCCGGGGCGGATTATTTCCAGACCACGCACGGCGTCGTGCTCGTTCCGAACGGTCCGAACATCGTCGCGGCAGGCGGGGGCAACCTCGTCGGGCAGGATGGAGCCAGCCTAGTCGGGCAGGATGGAGCCTCGGTCGTCTCGAACGACGGGGCCGGTTTCGTCATAGCGGGAACGAGCAACGAGATCAATCTCGATGTCCCCAACGTGGCCGCCCATCTCGGCGGACGCCGCACCGCCGATTTCGTGATGCAAAATCTGCCCCGGATCGTCGCGGGCGGCGGAGGAAACATCGTCGAAAATGGCGGACTGAATCTTGTCCGACATTTCATCGGCGAGAATGGGGCCGGTTTCATCAAGATAGCCAGCCTCGTCGGGCAGGACGGCGCCTCCCTAGCCACGATCCAGCAGCTCAGCAGCGGCGTAATGCGGCTCACCCTGGCCGCCGGCGACATTATCGACCTAAACAGCCCGGACACGGTTTTGGGGCGACTCGGCGCGCTCGTCGGTCAGGACGCTGCCGGCCTGGTCGGGCAGGATGGGGCGGGCATCGTCGCAGGTGGCGGCGGGAACATCTTCTTCCTCAACAAGACGAACTTTTTCCCGCCGTCGACCATCGTGGCCGCCGGAGGTGGCAACATCGTGGCTGCCGGAGGTGGCAACATCGTGGCTGCCGGAGGTGGCAACATCGTGGCTGCCGGAGGCGGCAACTTCATCCTCGGCGAAATCGGCATCGTCGAAGGCGTCGGAGACAACTGATTTTAAACAACTCACCCTCGTCGCCCGCCGCACCCGTGGCGGGCGATTGACCGGCGCTCCTTTGCGGAAGAGGCTTCCTTCACGACGTCAAATCGCCCATTGCAAGCATTCCTCTCAAGGAGCAGGGCCGCCCCCGGCCCTGTTGTTGCGCGACCATGTCAGGGCCGGGGGCGGCCCTGCTCCTTGTCGAGGCGAGCCTGCATCATTCTCCTCGTGATGGTCGCAACGGCGCGCGCCGACGATGAGAGCGTCTTGCGAGAAATCCGCCAGACCCTCTCCTCCCTCCCCGCCCTCGTTGCCTCCGAGCAGGTTCATGGCCGGATCGGGGTCTTCGGAATCGGCAAGGGCGGGAATGAAATCCTCATCGACCTCGGGCGTGTCATCGTGCCGGACGAAGTCGTGATTTTTCCCGCCCGCATCCCGACGGAAGACTCGGGCGGATTTCCTCCCGGTCTGGTGGCGGAGATCTCAGAGGACACCTCCCATTCCCAGGCGATCCGTCTCGGCCGCTGGGTCGGGACTCGCCCGAATCGACCAACCGGCTTTCATTCCTCCGCAAGTGCTGCGCTGTCTCGTCGAGGGTCTCGCCAAAAGGAAATCGCCGACCGCCCCAATCTCAGAGTTCACACTGTCGACAGCTATTTCCGGCGAATTCACCAGATGCTGCACGTCAACACCCTCGGCGGCGCCGTCGCGAAAGCCTAGCGCTAGGGCCTCGTGTGACCGCGCAACTCGCGGAAGCGAGTTACGCAATTGTGGACGGGACATCGCGCCGCTTTCCCGCTTCAATCGGGCAACGCCATGAAACCCGCCCACCGCTTTCGCCACGCTTTCATCACCCTCCTTGGTTTCGCGACGCTCTCCGCGATCGCCGCGGAGACGCCCCTGACCTTCCACCTTCAGTCGAGATCCCGCACCGGGTCCGCGACGACTTCGAAGGAATCGTGGCTGCCCTCGCGCACCGCGATCATCGTCTGCGACATGTGGGACCTGCATCACTGCAAGAACGCGGTGACACGCGAGGGCGAGATGGCCCCGCGCATGAACGAGGTCCTCGAAAAGGCCCGCGCCGCCGGGGTCCTCATCATCCACGCCCCGAGCAGTTGCATGAAGGCCTACGAAGGCACTCCGGCGCGGGAACGCGCGATCTCCGCGCCCGCCGCGGCCTGGATCCCGAACCAGATCGGCGATTGGTGCAAACAGATCCCGACCGAAGAGGCCGCCATCTACCCGATCGATCAGACGGACGGAGGCGAGGACGACGATCCTGACGAACACGCCAAATGGGCCGCAGAGCTCGCGGCGAAGGGGCTGAATCCGAAAGCCCCGTGGACGAAGCAGATAGCCGTCCTCCGCATCGACGAGGAGAAGGACGCGATCAGCGACTCCGGCGTCGAAATCTGGAACCTCCTCGAATCGCGCGACATAGCCCACGTCATCCTCATGGGCGTGCATGTGAATATGTGCGTCGCGGGCCGGCCCTTCGGGCTCCGGCAGATGGCGAAGTACGGAAAGAACGTCGTTCTCATGCGCGACCTCACCGACGCGATGTACAATCCGAAACGCTGGCCCTTCGTGAGCCACCAGCGCGGCACGGAGCTCTTCATCGAGCATGTTGAAAAACACATCAGTCCGACGATCACCTCCGACCAGATCCTCGGAGATGAAAAACCCTTCACTTTCAGCGACGCGACCGCCGGACCGGAGCGGCTCCAGATCCTCCTCATCGGCGACAGCACGACCGAGGCGAGCATCCCGAAAAAATTCGCGCCCGATGAACCGCAGTTCGAGGATCATGTCCGCATCCTCTTCGCCACCGAACCCGATCTGCCGCCCACCGATGTCTACAACGAAGGCGTCAGCGGCGAATACATCCGGCGCCTCCTCGACAGCGGCCGCTACGACAAGGACATCGCAACCAAGCCGAAGGCCGACTACATCTTCATCCGCTACGGTCTCAACGACGCCGCGAAGCGCGAAAAGTTCGCGGAGAACTTTCCCAAGGACTTCCACGAGCTGATCGGACGGCTGAAACAGGATCACCCCGATGCCGTGATCATCGCGATGACCGCGATCCCCTACTCGACCGTGAACAACCACGCCGAAGTCAACGCGCTCATCACCCGCATCGCCGCCGAGGAAAAGCTCCCCCTCTTCGACATCGGGCCCCGCTACCTCGCCGAACTCGAGAAGGGTCCCGACATGCTGAACTACCGCCGCTATGCTCTCTCGAAAGTGCCCGAGGCGCTCCGTCCCCTCGCCACCCCCTACGTGCAGCCGGGCGCCGATCCGCAGATCGTGGTGCTGGATAACCGGCTCGATGCATTCTTCGGTCATCTCCCCGGCTGGTACAGCGACCGCCATCCGACCCTCGCGGGATACAATGTGATCGCGAGCGAGACGGCGAAATGGCTCGCTCCGATGATCCGGGAGCGGGAGGCGAAGCCCCGGTGACTCGCGCCCTCAAAATTCCACGGGAAAGCTTCACTTGCCCGGCTCGGAGCATGAATTATAGTAATTATAATGAGTGTTTCCGCAGCCGATTCGCCGCTGCTCCATTCCGTCCGCCAGTATCTTGAGCAGCGGGGCATGGAGATCGTCCCCGCGTCCGCGCCGTTTGCTTTTCTCGGTCGATATCCGAACAATCCCTCCGTCACCCAGGGCGCGTTCCTCGCGGAGTCGATCGACAGCGTTTCGCCGGAGCGGATGGAAGCGATCGCGGCAGCGGCAAGCGCGGCGGGCATTGACCGGATCCTGCTCTTTGCGGACGGGATGTTTCCCCCTGAGATTTCCCAGAAGGCCTTCCAGCTTTGCATCTCGTTGATCGACCGGAGCGAGTTGCAGAATCTCCCTGCCAAAACACCGAAGAAAACCCCGCCTCCGCTACCGGTCGGCCATCACACCCCGGCCGCAGCAGCAACACCCGTGGTGACAATGCCACCGCCGGTCCATGGACCGATCCTGCCAACCGTTCAAGCGCCACAAGTCAAGCCGAAGCGCTCCTTCCTCGGCCAGGCCGCTATCCTCATCGCCGCCCTCTGGTTCGGTAGTGCGGGTATCAGAGTGATGAAGAGGCATGCGGCGGAGCAGAGCGCCAAACAGGCACCGGTCACGACTCCGGCCAATCCCACCGCTGGGGTGAAACCGGCGTCGCCACCCACCTACACAGAGACCGCAGCCACGCGCGACTTCAGAAAGCGCCATCGCCTCGACGAGGTCCGCCCGCTCGACTTAAGGGCTTTGGTCGAGGATTTCGTGAAAAGCTACGACAAGCGGATCCCGAAAGTCTATCTCGATCAACATCGCTACGCCATCAGCCAATACTTCGACGATCTCGATCAACACCCCGGCCTCGCTCTGCTGATCATCGCGGAGTTTCCTGATCCGGGGAAACGGCAGCCTCTCTACGAGTGGATCATCCCCCATCTCGAAACCCTCGGCGATCCCGTTTTGATTTATCGGGCGAAAACCGAAAAGGCGATTCTGTCAAAATCGTCCGAAGACGGGGTGGCGGCGGCAGAAAGCTTTGCCCGCATGTTGCAAAGCCTCGACGGGACCACGTCTTACGAATTCCATCTCGACGACATCGTCGGACCACGCGGCCGGTTCATCTTCAAACATGACCCCGAGACCGCGCTCGCCGCCCTTGAGGCCAGCCCCCAACTGCCCGAGTGGATCAAACAACTCAGCAAGGGAGACTACCACCATCAACTCGCCGAGGCCAAACGGGGAGATGGCAGCGAAGAATCCATCTCGAAAACCAAACAGGAACCGCATACGTCCGACCTCGTCCTCGCCGAGTCCGCGTACACCGAATCGTGGAAACTGAATCCGAAACATCCTGTTGCCGCGACGCGGATGATCGGCGTATCGGATCAGCTGCGTCAAAGTCCGGACGAGGCACTACAATGGTTCGAGAGAGCCCTTTCCGCCCAGCTTGACTACACGCCCGCCTACGAGGCGATCTGGAACAGCCTCCTCGCTTCCTCGGAGGATGCGACCGCCGCCCTCCGGCAACTGGAGAACATCTGCCTGCATCCGCTCGTGGCCGGGACGGAGGTCCCCCTGTTTCTTCTGGATGTCCATGCCAACCTGGGAAACCAGCAATCGAATCCGGAGCGCTACTGGAAAGGTCTGAGCAAGGAAGATCACCGGAGACTCCTCTCGGTGCTGGACACGCCACTCGCATCGGTCAATCACCCTGCCCAACGGCGATATTATCTATCCCTCAAGGCGGCCTTGCTCTACCTCTCCGGGGAAAGTCGTGAATCCAGCAAAGTGTGTGAAAAGCTGGGAGCAGAACTCGACCCGTCGGCATTCGCGAAACTTCCGGTGACCGCCGACGATCTGGTTGCAAACAGCTACATCCTCAAATAACCGCAGCCGGAAAGCAAATCGGTGACGCGATCTCGGGCTTGTGGGCGGCGTGAGGAAACGGCATCCTTCCTTCATGCCGTCCTGGCTCCATTCCCCCCGTGGCCTCGCCTTGCTGGTGGCTTCGACATCCTTGTCCCTCGAGGCCGCCCCCGACTTCGAGAAGGAAGTCGCGCCCATCCTTGAAGCGAAGTGCCTCTTCTGCCACGATGCGAAGGCGAAGAAGGGCAAATTCGACCTTTCCTTGGCAGCGGCACGCAGCCACGCCTCCTTCGACGAGATCCTCGATCTCGTCTCGGGTTCGGCCCCGGAGATGCCGAAGGACGAACCGCCCCTCTCCGAGGCCGAGGTCAAGACCCTCACCGCCTGGATCGCCGCCGGAGCCCCGTGGCCCGAGAAGCGCCAGCTCGCCTACAATCCGAAACGCGATCTCGACTGGTGGTCGCTGAAGCCGATCCAGGAGGGTCTGGTCACGAACGCAACCCTCTCGGGTCGTAATCCGATCGATCATTTCATCGACCAGAAGCTCGCCGAAAAGGGACTCAAACCCCTCGCCCCCGCCGATCCCGCGACCTTGGTGCGACGTCTTTCCTACGATCTGACGGGCCTACCGCCGGAAACGGTAAACGGTGGGATCGAGAAACCGAATACCGATCACCGATCACCGATTACCGCCGCCGACTGGACCGCTCTCGTGGACACGCTCCTTGCCTCCCCCGCCTTCGGCGAAAAGTTCGGCCAGCACTGGCTCGATCTCGCGCGCTACGGCGAGACGCACGGTTACGACAAGGACAAACCGCGGAACAACGCCTGGCCCTATCGCGACTACGTCATCCGCAGCTTCAACGTGGACAAACCCTATGGTCGTTTTGTCAGGGAGCAGGTCGCGGGCGATGTGCTCTATCCCGGCACGCCCGACGGCATCGTCGCGCTCGGCTTTCTCGCGGCGGGACCGTGGGACCTGATCGGCCACATCGAAGTGGGTGAAGGCAAACTCGATGGCCGCATCGCGAAACAC